>Ga0213863_10000001_pt1 | contig 287937 bp, 253 predicted proteins | sample PICome_8_FD_160128 | JGI IMG/M metagenome (GOLD analysis project Ga0213863, IMG submission 160128) | Coastal seawater microbial communities near Pivers Island, North Carolina, United States - PICO497 | ecosystem: Environmental > Aquatic > Marine > Coastal | place: USA: North Carolina...
CTCGCTGGAGCCGATGCTGTCTGCATGTCCGCTCAGTTCGATAGTGCTTTGTGTGCCGTCTTTCAGAAAGGCTGCGATTTCTCTGGCTTTTGCTTCGTGGGCGGCTTGAATCACGCTGGAATCGAAATCGAAGTAAAAGGTTTTTTCGATTTTTTTCGGCACCACGACTGTCTCTTGTTGGTAGCAGCCAACGGCATCCACTTTCCGGCTACGGTCAAACGTTCGCGGGCACTGATCCGTTACATCCGGCACGCCGTCGGCGTCCGTGTCCGCCGGGCGAGCGCAGCCACGCACATCCACCTCGGCCCCGGCCCGAGAGCCTAAACAAACGTCTTGAGAATCGATCACGCCATCATTATCGGAATCTACAGGCTCGGTTCGGACAACCTGTTGTGCCAGCGTTCTACCAAATTGATAGTGCAAACCTAGATTCAGAGACCGCTTGAGGTCTCCAAACTCCTGACCATCGTAGAAATTGAAGGATGCCCTCGCATCCAGGTTATCGAGTATGTTCCAACGCAAACCTAGGCCTGCGTTGACCTGGGATTCGGAGCCTACATCGGGTAAATCGATGTCCTGTATACCCACACCAAGGCTGGCGAAGGGGTGCAGTCGGTCTGACTCCAGGAAGTAAACCAGCGAACGGATATTCCAGATATCCACATCAGCGGAACCAGCGTCTGGGTTTTCAATATTGGAGTCACCCGTCAGATAATCCAACTCAACGGCAAATGGACCCATAAAACGGTAGCCGACGCCTAGGCCAATCAGGGGATCGGCCTCAAGCTCGCTGATGATGGAATAGTCGGCAATCGCCGCCTGTGGAAAAACGTATATTCCCTTCTCCGGTTCAGCGACCGCGGGGGTGAGCGACGAAATCAAAGAAAGCAGTAGGAAGAAACTTGGATATTTCATGGTTAGCCTTGCCGAAGTGACGAAAGGCCTTTAAGGCCCGGATTTTCAGTCGTCTACCCTAGCCAAGCACCCAAGATCGCCCGCTAAGGAGCCGGCAGGCGGCGGCTTTTTCCCGACCAACGGTTGCTTTTCAGTCAGAGATAACTCAGAGGTGTTGAGCGCAGCAGTAACCGCTGGCCCACGCCCACTGGAAGTTATACCCGCCCAACCAACCGGTAACATCCAGTGCTTCGCCAATGGCGAAAAGTCTGGGATAGCGCCTTGCCTCAAAGGTTTTTGAGGAAAACTCGTCGGTGCTGATACCGCCCAGCGTGACCTCGGCCGTGCGATACCCTTCTGTCCCGCCGGGCTTGAAGGCCCATTGACCCAACTGCGAGGCCAATTGAAGGCGCTGATCTGTGCTCAGATCTGCAAGAGATAGATCATCGAACCATTGACCGGCCATCGCATCCACCAAGCGGTTCGGCAACACCGTTTTCAGCACAGTCGACAACTGTGCCCTGGGACGTTGGCTTTGTTGCTCTTGGAGCCAGACAGGGAGTTGCAGATCGGGCAGCAAGTTGATCGACAGGCTCTCGCCTTCAGCCCAATAGGACGAGGCCTGCAAGATGGCTGGACCACTCAAGCCCCGATGCGTGAACAGCAAGTTTTCTCGGAACGTCTGACCTCGACTGGTGACCTCACAATCAATGGCGACCCCAGTGAGATTAGCGAGCAATTCTCGGTCGCTGTTGTTCCAGGTCAAAGGCACCAATGCGGGGCACGGAGGCACAACGGCCATTTGCAGCGCGTCCGCGGTGCGGAAGGCTAAATCGCTGGCAATTTTGGGCAGCGACAAGCCGCCGCTGGCCAACACAACCGATGGCGACTTAAGTGCTTGGGTTTGGCCTGCCTGATCTTTGTTTCCGGTTGATACCGACAGCTGATATCCGCCACTTATCGGCTGTATTCGGCTAACCTCGTGCTTTAACCGCACGGTCACACCCGCATCGGCGGCTTCTGCCAACAGCATATCGACAATGTCTTGAGCGCTGTGATCACAGAACAGCTGGCCCAGTTTTTTTTCGTGATAGGCGATGCCATGGGCATTCACCATGTCGATGAAATCCCATGGCGAATAGCGCCGCATGGCGGAAATACAAAAACGTTCATTGGCCGACAAATAGTGATCGGTGGGCTCGGCCCACATATTCGTAAAGTTACAGCGACCACCACCGGATACGAGGATTTTTAGACCCGGCTTGGGTCCTTTCTCTAGGACCAATACTTTGAGGCCTCGCCGTCCCGCATGAATCGCGCACATCAGTCCGCTGGCACCGGCACCAACCACCACCACGTCGAAGGCACTGGATGTTTGAGGCGATGCGTCCGACGAGCCGTTCACGACCAAAGTGTCCAGACCGGGACACAGCGATCGGGTAAGGCCGCCACGCGCCCTAGTTCTGCCCAAGGCTGTCCGGGTTGATGAAAATCCGACCCGGCAGATGCATAGAGATCAAAGCGATGCGCCAAATCAGCCAACGTGTTGATCCGCTGAGCGTCCTGGTAACCGGTTAATACCTCAAGCCCTTGCCCACCAGCAGCCACGAAATCCGACAGCAGTGCCCGCAACTTCGTCAGGGTCATGTTGTATTTCATAGGATGGGCGACAACGGCGATGCCACCAGCATCGGTAATCCAGCCGACCGCGGTCTCCAGCGTCGGCCAGTTGGCCTTGATGTCGCCGGGCTTACCGCTACCCAACACACGCTTAAAAGCCATCGTCATTGAAGGTATCTGACCCGTTGCGACTAGGTGTTGCGCAAAGTGCGGCCGGCCAACAACCCCGAGCCCGGCAAGTGCTTGAACCTGAGGGAGCGCCACGTCGAACCCCAACCGCTGCAAAACCTCCGTGATTTTTTCTGCGCGATCTTCGCGAGCTTGGGCTTGGATTGTCATGGCACGGCCAAAGTCCGAAGAGGCCAAATCCAGATTCAAGCCGACCACGTGAATGCTGCGACGCTGCCACTGACAGGAAATTTCACAGCCGGTCACCAGGGTGATCCCTGCGGAAGCGGCGGACGCGTGCAGCGGCAAAGCATAGGCGCCCACGGTGTCGTGATCGGTAATGGCCAGTTGCTGGACATCGCGTGCTTTCGCCAGTTCTAGCAATTCCATGGGCGACAGCGCGCCATCAGAGAAATGACTGTGACAATGAAAATCGATGGCGGGTAATACAGACATGATGTCGGCCGTTGAATAAGTCGTTACGTTACACAAAATCGTGCAAATTAAGAATGCCGATGCAACTCAAGGTAGCGGTCACTGGGCTTCCCTGCTCAGTTGGGGCACACTTTGTTGCTGCGAGTCGACGGCTTGCCGTCAAAGCGGCTCAAAATCACATGACTTAAGACTATTACTCTTCAGGGGAGAGGCTCTATGAAAGGAACCGTACATTACGAAGTGCGCGGCAATGTTGCGCTGATGACAATCGACAACCCACCAGTGAACCCACTGTCCTCCGGCGTACGCCAGGGGCTGCACGACGGCGTCACTCAGGCGTTGGCCGATGATTCCGTCGCCGCTATCGTATTGACCGGTGCAGGTCGGGCCTTCATCGCGGGCGCCGACATTTCAGAGTTTGGCGGCAAAAGCGAGGGCCCCAGCCTACACGACTGCTTGACCGCAATGGATAACAGCAGCAAGCCCATCGTGGCCGCCATTAATGGCACCGCCTTTGGTGGGGGCCTGGAAGTCGCCCTGTGCTGTCACTACCGAGTCATCGCGCCAGCGGCGCCAGTCGGCCTTCCTGAAGTCAAACTGGGCTTGCTGCCTGGCGCCGGTGGCACCCAACGCCTACCCCGCCTAATCGGCGCGGAAAAAGCCCTGAACTTTATGCTTTCTGGCGATCCGATTCCTGGACCTGCCGCAGTAACTATGGGCATTGCGGATCAACTGGCCGAAGGCGATATCGTTGAGGCCGGCTTGGCCTTTGCCGCAGATTTGATTGCCAAGGGTAGCCCGGTCAGACGCATTCGTGATGAAGAGGAAGTGGTTCAGTCGGCGCGAGGCAATGCCGAAATTTTTGACGCTGCGCGCAAAAATGCCGCCCGGAAAATGCGCAAGCGTTTCGCACCGGAAATGATTGTGCAGTGTGTCGAAGCCGCAGTGAACTTGGGCGATTTCGATGCCGGTATCGCGGTGGAGCAAGAGTGCTTTGCCAAGTGCTTAAAGCACCCACAGCGTGAGTCGTTGATTCATATGTTCTTCGCCGAGCGCGAAGTGGCGAAGATCCCTGATGTACCCAAAGACACTGCGACACTTCCGCTGGAAAGCGCAGCAGTTATTGGCTGCGGCACCATGGGCGGCGGCATCGCCATGTCCTTCCTCAACGTGGGCATTCCCGTTATTTCGGTGGAAATGAACCAAGAAGCGTTGGATCGCGGGCTGGGTGTGATCAAGAAAAACTACGACATTCAAGTACAGCGCGGACGTATGTCCGCGGAGGAAGTCGACAAGCGCATGTCGCTGATCACAGGCACCACGGACTACGCTGACATCGCCAATGTCGACGTCATTATCGAGGCAATCTATGAAAACATCGATGTGAAAGTCGAAACCTTCAAGAAGATGGATGCGGTGGCGAAGCCCGGCGCTATTCTCGCCAGCAACACCTCCGGTCTGGACATCGACAAAATGGCGGCTGCGACCAGCCGACCTGAATCCGTCATCGGCCTACACTTTTTCAGCCCAGCCAACGTGATGCGTTTGCTGGAAGTTGTTCGAGGTGAGGCCACGAGCAAGGAAGTGATCGCAACATCCATGAAGCTTGGCCGCACCCTAAACAAGATCGCGGTGTTGTCCGGCAATGCGCCAGGATTCATCGGCAACCGTATGTTGGCCGGCTATACCCGTCAGGCAGGCGAAATCATTCTGCAAGGCGCGACACCCTATCAGGTGGACAACGCCATTTTGGGCTTCGGCATGCCCATGGGGCCCTTCCAAATGAACGACTTGGTCGGCCTGGATCTCGGCTGGCGCGCACGCAAACTCAATGGCATCAAACCAGAGGATGTGCCCATTACGGCGCGGGTCGCGGACAAGCTGTGTGAGATGGATCGCTACGGTCAAAAAACCAGCCGGGGCTATTACATTTATCCAGAGGGCAGCCGTGCCGGTCAGGCGGATCCTGAGGTGGTTCAGATGGTTGAAGAGACCTCGGCGGAGCTGGGTATTGAACGCCGGCCAATCGACGATGACGAAGTGCTTAAGCGCTGCCTGTATCCAATGATCAACGAAGGAGCACGCATCCTCGAGGATGGCATCGCCATTCGCCCCTGTGATATCGACATCGTCTACATTAACGGCTACGGTTTTCCTGAAGTCACCGGCGGGCCTATGTATTGGGCTGACCAAATCGGCTTAGACAATATCCTCGCGGATATCAAAAAGTTCGAAGCCGAGTACGGTGGCGATATCTGGAAACCTGCCCCACTGCTAGAGAAGCTGGTAGCCGAGGGCAAGAACTTCGCCAGTCTGCAAGGCTAAGGTGCGACCGAGGCAGGGCTGCCCTCTCGCAGCCCTGCCACACCCCAGAGGAGGATTTTATCGTGGGCCAACGTTCAGCCATTCTTACCCAAGGCATTCATCACGTTTCCATCAACGTCAAAGACGTTGATGTTGCTCTGGACTTCTACGTGGGTGTCCTCAACCTTGAACTGAAGAAACGCCCGGATTTAGGCTTTCCCGGCGCGTGGATTCAGGCCGGAGAGCAAGAAATTCACTTGCTTGGCATCGACAGCGGCGTACCTGTTAAGGAACAGCATTTTGCCTTTGCTGTGACCGACGCGGACACCGTCCATGAGGCGCTGGCCGAACGTGGCTTTAATCCGTCAGCGATCCGAGAAATCCCAGCCGTTTGTCGCCAGTTTTTCACTCACGACCCAAGCGGCAACATGATCGAGTTCAATCAGCGGCTGTGACAACCGTGTTAATGCCGTTCTTACCAACTCATAGCAGCGACTAAACAACGTGTGTTATTGCTATCCCTTGCGCTACTTCATCGTCATCGCTGCGTTCGCCCTGCCCTGCATCGCGTTTGCACACAATGTCGATACAAGTGACGCAGCCTTTTTGCAGGCGCAGTCAGGGGTCGTGTTTTGGCCCTATTTTTATCTCGGCGCCAAGCATATGGTCACAGGCTTAGATCATCTGCTGTTTCTCGCCGGTATCGTATTCTTTCTACGTGGGCTGCGGGACGTCGCCATCTACGTCAGCCTGTTTGCATTGGGCCACAGCCTCACCCTCATTCTGGGCGTCATGCTCGAACTCAACGCCAACCCCTATTTAGTCGACGCCGTCATTGGCTTATCCGTGGTGTACAAGGCGCTGGAAAATCTGGCGCAACAGCGTAACTGGCACTTTGGTCTGGATACTCGAGCGGCGGTTTTCGCTTTCGGCCTATGCCATGGACTGGGTTTAGCCACCAAGCTGCGTCAGATCACGCTGCCCGAGGATGGGCTTCTAACGAATTTATTGGCGTTCAACCTCGGTGTCGAAATGGGCCAACTGCTGGCACTGTCAGCGATCGTTCTTTTGGTTTTTGTCTGGCGTCAGCGCCCCCGATTTGCTGTACAAGCCGCGGCGGCAAACTGGGTCATCATGACCGGCGGCTTTTTACTGATGGGTATCCAGCTGAGCGCGTATTGGGTAGCCTGATCCCGCTAAAAGACCGATGACAACGCACCGCTTGGGGGAACGTTATGATGACCGCAGATCAAAACACGCACTTACTCGATCAAGCCTCAGTTTTGGCTGACCGCTTTATGCCTAGAGCGACGGGCTTTGATCAGGCCCGAAAACTCGATCAGGACGCCAGCGACGCCATGGCGGACGCGGGATTTTATCGCCTGTTCGTGCCGGAACAGTTGGGTGGTCTCGAGGCCTCTCCAGTGGTCAGCGCACAGATTTTTGAGCGACTGGCTCAAGGCAGTGCCGCCTGTGGATGGGTTGCCTTTATTGCCGCCACCAGCGGTTCCACCCTGGGCAGTATTCCTGAAGAGACCGCGCGGGCAATCTTTACCCATCCGAACACCATGGTCGCCGGCGTGTTTGCACCGTCAGGTAAGGCCAGAGTAGACGCCGGGCAGGTTACCGTGAACGGTCGCTGGCAGTGGGGCTCCGGCACACAAAATGCGGATTGGGTCTTAGGCGGATGTCTGGTCGACACAGGAGATGAAAAGCCCAGTCAGCACATGGTGCTAATGCCAACGAGCGAAATCCACTTTCTTGATACCTGGCATGTGTCTGGCCTGCAAGGCACCGGCAGCACGGACTATGAGGCCGTCGATTTGCGACTGAGCGACGGTCATATTGTCGGTTATGGCGGTCACCGACCACCACGCCGACCGCTGTACCAGTTTCCTCAATTCACCCTGCTTGCCATCGGCATTGGGGCCGTGGCTCTGGGTATTGCTCGTGCAGCCATCAACGAACTGGTGCAACTGGCACAAAGCAAACGGCGGATTAACAGCACAGCGACGTTGGCCGACCGCGCTCATTCCCATTTGGAGGTTGCACGAGCAGAGGCCTCACTCCGCAGTGCACGAGCCTTTTACTACCAATCCATTGAAGCCGCATGGGCCGTTGCTGAGCGTGGCGACAAAGTGAACGTGGATCAGCGCAGAGACATCCGATTGGCTACTACCCATGCGGTAGAAGCCAGCATTAAGACCGTTGACGCTATGTATACCCTAGGCGGCGGTAGCGCCGTTTACGCCGATTCCCCGCTGCAGCGGCACTTTCGTGACGTTCACATGACGTCTCAACACATCATGGTGGCCCCCAGCACACTGGAGACCGTCGGGAGGCTATACCTTGGCGTCGAGGCGCAAACCTCGACGCTTTAGCCGTTTGTCTTAATCCTTTACTAGGCGTGAACCCAGCCGCCGTCGACATCAATCGTGGTACCGGTCACAAAGTCGTTTTGCACCACAAACATGATGCCTGCGGCGACTTCTTCAGGCGTACCCGCCCTGGGAATCAAGTTTTTCGCCGTCGCCCCAGCCAGCATTTTCCCTCGCGCCTCAGCGTCGTTGCCAAACATCGGCGTATCGATAACGCCAGGACTGACTACATTAATGCGCTTGGGTGCCAACTCAGGTGCCACGGCACGCACGAACTGCTCAACAGCACCACCGACGGAAGCGATAGCCGCCTGCCCGGGCTTGGGCCGACGAGCCGGTGCACCGGAAACCAATACGATATTGCCATCAGCGCTCAGGTGTTCTGTACCAAGACGCACCACATTCGTATAACCCCATAGCTTGTCGAATGAGCCGCGATAACCGGCCAGATCCATTTGCAAGAAAGGCCCTGCCGCTCGCTCACCACCGGTCGCCGCAGAAATCAGCACATCATATGGCGCTTGGGTGGCAAACAGTGCGGCGAGGGCCTGCTCATCACGCACATCGCAGGCAACCAATTCAACGCCCGGCAGATCACCGGCTTTGTCAGGATTGCGGCTTATCGCCACCACTGCGGCCCCCTGAGCTTGCAGCATGTTGATGGTCGCCAGACCGATGCCGGATGTCCCGCCAAATACCAGTGCCTTCTTACCTTGTAAGTTCATATCCGCTCCTCTCCTATGTAATTTATTTTGTTCGGTCGCCTTCGATATTTCGTGCTACCAACCCATCGCAATGTCATCAGGCCTTTGCACAACATTAGCGAGTTTCTGCCTCTTTTTCGCTACACTTTGCATTTAAGCACTGAGAAAAAGCCGTGTATCCAGACCGCCCTCTTTTTGAAGCCTTCGAACGAATCAGCAGCCGACGGTCGGTCAAAGCCATGGATCTTGAAGAACCGGGTCCGGATACCGAATCACTGAACAGCATCTTGGATTCTGCTCTTAGAGTGCCCGATCACGGCAAGCTCGGTCCTTGGCGTCTGGTGATTTTCCAGCATGACGATCGTGCCGCCTTTGGCGACATTCTTGCCGCACGGTGGCAGGCTCTATATCCCGACGCCAATGAGGCGCAAATACGCTTCGAACAACAGCGCTTTCTGCGTGCCCCAGCTGTCATCGCCGTCATCAGCGAAAGGCAGGCCGGACATAAAATTCCTGAGTGGGAGCAGATTTTATCTGCCGGCGCGGTGTGCCAGAACTTACTCGTGGCAGCCAGCCTCGCAGGCTTCGCTGCCCAATGGCTTACCGAGTGGTATACCTACGATGAATACATTCAATCGCTGTTCAACATCGGTGACCACGAGGACATCGCCGGCTTCGTTTACCTTGGCAGTGCGAACAAGAAACCGGACGAACGCGCCCGACCCGACAACCAGACACGAATCCAACGTTGGCGGCAGCCAAGTTGATTCCAAGACACTTAACTAATCAACAACACAAGACATAGGGGAAAACACATGGAAGATGTCGTAATTATTGATGCCGCGCGATCAGCCGTTGGCCGCAAGGGAGGCAGCATTGGTGGGGCTCATCCGGCTGACATGCTTGGTCAGGTGATGATGCAGCTGTTGGCTCGAAACAATCTGGAGTCGAGCCATGTGGATCAAGTGGTAGGCGGCTGCGTAAACAAACTAGCGTCCCAAGGCATGAACATCACGCGCACAGCATGGCTGGCTAACGGTGGTGCGATCGAAACACCCTGCATCACGATTGACTCCCAATGTGGTTCGTCCCAGCAGTCCACCACCTTGGCTCATAACATCATCAGCTCTGGTGCCGCAGATGTCGTCATGGCGTGTGGCGTTGAAAACATGACTCGCGTGCCAATTGGTAGCGACGCCATTCCAGCCAACAAAAAAATGGGCAAACCCATTGGTCGCAGTTACTTTGAGCAGCGGGAATTTACCAGCCAGTTCGAAGCCGCCGAACGGCTTGCGGAAAAGTACCAGCTGACCCGATCCGATACCGACACCTTCGGCCTGCAGTCGCAAACTCGCGCCAAAGCAGCCATCGAAAACGGTCACTTCGATAGCCAGATCATTGCCATTGAAGCCCCAGAAATGGATGACGACTTCGAACGTACAGATACCATGCTGAGCGTATCTCGAGATGAAGTACCACGAGACACCAGCTTGGAAGCTCTAGCAGGCCTGAAGAGTGTCGCCCGCGAAGACGGCGTGCATACGGCGGGCACCTCGTCGCAAATCGCAGACGGCGCAGCCGCAGTGCTGATGATGAGCGCGTCCAAGGCTCAGGCCTTGGGTCTGACGCCAGTTGCGATCATCCGGGCGTCAGCCTTAGTTGGCTGCGACCCCGTCATGATGTTGGAAGGGCCCATTCCAGCCACGGAGAAAATGCTAAAACAAACCGGTCTGAACATTGGTGACATCGACGTCTTTGAGGTCAATGAGGCATTCGCTTCCGTAGTCCTTGCTTGGGCAAAGACGGTAGGCGCAGATATGGCTAAAGTGAATCCGAACGGCGGAGCGATTGCCCTAGGTCACCCGCTGGGTGCTACAGGCTGTATTTTGGTCACCAAGGCCGTGCATGAGCTACAGCGAACCAATGGCCGATACGGTTTGATTTCCATGTGCTGCGGCGGTGGCTTGGGCACCGGCACGCTCATCGAGCGCGTCGCCTAAGATCCGCTAACTAGTTGGCGTCTTCTGCAATCACCTTGGTGAAGGCGCCGCTGGGACCGTAGGTGGTGCCATGGGTAAAAAACCCCGTGGCATCCAGCACAATCTCTACCTCTTCAAGGCCACGATTTTCCCAGTACCAACCGTGAACACCGTCGAAGGGTGCGACAAACGTGCCGCGCTGGCTTTCGCCACGACTTAGTTCAAAGGTCACCGACTGTTCGGGATCTGCGTCGACTTCGCTGTGCATTTCATAGATCACGTCGGCCGCAGCCGAGGATTTCGCACGCCAGTCAAAGACCATGCTCTGTCCTTCCGCCAACGTGTACTTGAATTCAACGGACTCGAAGGGCGCGAGCCAGAAGGATGATTGGTCTCGATAGACACCACCGGATTGGGTGGTCAGTGCACCCACCTGATAGCCAGACATCCCCTTGATGCCCATGGCTTCCCCCAATCCTGTGGGATCAATATCAAACTCTGCAGGCAAAACGAACAGCACTGTGGCAACGGTTGCCGCAGCCAGCGCGCCCGCGGCGAGCTCTATAAGCGACTTGGGCCTAGGGCTACTCGAATTCATCTTGGGCCATGTATTGGTTGTGGCAGGCGCGGCAAACATTGTAAATGGCCCCGCCGGCATCGAATAGCGCATCCGCGTCCTGGGCCTGAGCGGCGCGTTTGGCCTGCAACGCAGCCCGGGTCAGCCCTTGGGCGTACTCATTCCAATCTGCCTCGCCCATCGCCAGACCCGGCATCATTAGCAGGTTACCCCCTTCGGCCACCACGGTTGCCGCATGCACCACCTTGAGCCAACCCTCTTCCGTTGTGGGCTGCAAATCCACTTCGCCCTCGGCGGTAATAATGGCGCCAGCGGAGTCCCAAATGACGTCTGACGCCGGTTCCAGATAGTCCGTCATGAACTGATACTGACTGCCCGTGGGGGCATAGGGTGTATCGCTTGAGCCGGCGGAACAGCCTGCGATCGCCATAAGAACGAGCACTGGGGTGCACAAGGCAAAGAACGCGTATCCGTGTGTTTTCATCTGACGTATTCCCGTAACTGTTGTTCGTCTAGAGCGTCCTTGCCAGCCACCAGCGAAAGAGCTTGGCCACGCTAGGCGTCATGCGACTGCGATTGTAAGCATCACCCAATCGCTTGAGGTATTCACTGCGGGTTGGATAACTGAAAATCGTTTTTTGTGCCGCAGACAGACCCAACCCGTTACTCATCATGACGCAAATCGGAGCCAACAGCTCGCCAGCATCGCTGCCAATAATGGTCGCACCAAGAATGGTGTCCGAGCCCTTCTGGGTATAGATCTCGGCATGCTGGATAGAGCCGCTTTTTACCCTTGGGTCGGCCCGTGAACGATCCAATTCGTTCAAATCAAAGGCGAAGGTATCAAAAGTCACCCCCGCACTGAACAGAGTCTGGGGCATCACGCCAACACTGGCGACCTCTGGATCCGTGTAGGTGCAATGTGGAACGATCAAGCCACTCACCTTGGCCGTGGGTGCGAATAAAGCGTTTTGGATCAATGCCCGGGCTTGGGCGTCGGCGTGATGGGTAAACTGAAGCTGCGCGGTGCAGTCGCCAGCGGCCAGGATGCGCTTGTTGCTCGTTTGTAACTTCGCGTTGGTCACGACGGATCCCTGGGCATTGAGTTCCACACCCACTGCCTTGAGATTCAGTCCCTGGGTGTTGGGCTTGCGCCCCAGTGCGACCAGCACCCGCTCACAGTGTACTTCTGCCGCACCACAAACCACGGTACCTTGACCCCGTATTGCCTGCACGCCTTGGCCCACATAGACATCGACTCCAGAAGCCTCAAGTGCCTTGGTAACCGCTTGACTGGCCAAGGGCGTTTCATTGGGCAACACCCGCTCGGCCAGCTCAAAAAGAGAGACTTTCACGCCCAGTCTTGCGAAGGCTTGAGCCAACTCGCAGCCAATGGCACCGGCACCCAAAATCGCCAAGGATGCAGGCGGCTCGGTAAGATCAAACACCGTTTCATTGGTCAGCGCCTGTGCTTCATGTAATCCGGGAATGGGCGGTACCGCGGCACTCGCCCCGGTACACAGAGCAATACGGCGGCCATTGAGGGGTTGTCCATCAACGCAGATGTCGCCAGCGTCGTTAAACGACGCCTCACCGAGGAACACGTCCACGCCAGCTTCCGTATAGCGATCGACGGAATCGTGAGGCGCGATGCCCGCACGCACCTCTCGCAGCCAGCTAAAGGCTTGCTGAAAATCTGCGTCGCTACGCTTGCTGTAGGCGAGCAGCGCCTTGGAAGGCATACAGCCTACGTTCAGGCAGTCTCCGCCCATGCGGTGACGCTCGATCAGGGCCACCTTTGCGCCAAGACCTGCCGCACCAATGGCGCTGATCAGGCCCGCTGGACCGGCACCGACTACCACCAGATGATACCGCGACTGAGGCGTTGGATTTTGGTAGTTCTGGGGACTCAGCAACCCCCAAGAGATCTGATCAAAATCTGCGCCGGGATAAGTTGCAGGTGTCATGTGGGGCTTCCATTGTTCGTATCGTCTGAGGACTGTAGTTGCTTATCGAGCGCACCCGAAGCAAACCGCGTAATCAAAATCGTCAGTGCTAGCGTGGCGGCCAGCCCCAAGTAAAGAAGCGTATTGCCCACAGGCGACTCGGCCAGCTCGCCATTCAGCAGGGCGGTTAAGTTTTGTGCAATGGAACCCAGATACACATAAAGCAGGGTGCCGGGGATCATACCCAGCCACGAAACGAGGACGTAGGTTTTCAAGGGAACCTTGGTCAGGCCGAGGGCGTAGTTCAACAAACTAAACGGGAACGCCGGTGAGAGTCTTGTAAGCAACACCACCAAGCCACCCCGCTCACCCACTGCCTGATCCAAGGCGGAAAATTTGGGCATGGAGTTTAGCTTGCCCGCCACCCAGTCTCGGGCAAAAAATCGACCAAGCACAAAGGCACAGGTCGCTCCCACCGTACTGGCAAAGGACACGATCAAGAACCCATAACCCAGACCAAACAAATAGCCCGCGCCCAAGGTCAGGAGACTACCGGGCAGCATCAACACCACGGCGCAAACGTAAAAGACCACAAACACTGCCCAAGCAATGGTCGGGTTGGCCTGCACCCAAGCGAAAAAGGCAGTCAACCACTCAACAATGGGTAAGGTAAGCGCTGCGATGACTAGGCAGGTCAGTGCCAAACCCAGTGTGGCTTGTTTCGTCATTAAATAGTCTCTGCCGTTTCTCGAAGCGCGAATTTTTGAACCTTACCGGTGGAGGTTTTCGGCAGCTCGGTGAACACCACGTTTTTGGGCACCTTGAAGCGCGCCAAATTCTCCCGGCAAAAGTCCAGCACCGCCTCTTCGGTGAGATGCTCTCCGGGCTTTAGCCAGACAAAGGCGCAGGGGGTTTCGCCCCACTTCTCATCGGTCTTAGCCACGACAGCTGCTTCCATAATGGCCGGATGCCGGAACAGTAAATCCTCTATCTCGATACTGGAGATGTTTTCACCGCCTGAAATAATGATGTCCTTCGAACGATCCTTAATCTGTATGTAGCCGTCTGTCGTCCAGACCGCGAGGTCGCCGGAGTGGAACCAGCCGCCGGCAAAGGATTCTTGTGTCGCCGCAGGGTTTTTCAAGTAGCCCTTCATGACGTTGTTGCCACGCATCATCACTTCACCGATGCTGAGACCGTCTTGGGGCACCGGCTGCAACGTCTCAGGGTCAGCGACCATGAGACCTTCGAGCATTTGACCTCCCACCCCTTGCCGAGACTTCAGGCTCGATTGGGTTGCCGAATCCAAACCGCCCCAAAGGTCATCGCGCCAAGCACATAGGGTCACCGGCCCATAGGTCTCAGTGAGGCCATAAACGTGAGTCACGTCGACCCCCTGCTCTTGCATACCCTGAATAATCGCCGCCGGCGGCGCGGCACCGGCAGTCATGGTTTTAATGGGCTTTTTCACCAAATCCTTCAACTCGTCAGGCGCATTTAACAGCGTATTCAGCACGACCGGCGCACCACAGAAGTGCGTTACCCCAAAGTGACCGATGGCCTCGTAAACCGCGTCTTCACGCACCTGACGCAGGCAAACAGAGGTGCCGGCGTTCACAGCGAGAGTCCACGGAAAACACCAGCCATTGCAATGAAACATGGGCAACGTCCACAAATAGACTGGGTGCTCTCCCATATCCCATGTCAGGGCGTTGGATACCGCGTTGAGGTACGCGCCTCGATGGTGATAGACCACACCCTTGGGGTTTCCCGTGGTGCCAGAGGTGTAATTGAGGGCGATGGCATCCCACTCGTCTGCGGGCAGAAAGTCCCCCGCATCCAGCGCGTGCAGCGGATCGAGATCTACCGGGCACTGATTGACCAAGTCCTCGTAGCTGTCCTCACCCAACAGTTTGCCGTCTTTGTAGGTCGCATCATCAATATGTACGACCTGGGGCTTAACCGACATCTGCGCCAGCGCTTGTTCCGTAACCGGCCCAAACTCCTTGTCCACAATGACCATGCTGGCTTCACCATGCTCGAGAATGAAAGCGATGGTGGCGGCATCCAAACGAATGTTGATGGCGTTCAGCACGGCACCCGCCATGGGCACCGCATAATGCGCTTCGAACATCTCGGGGATATTGGCACTGATGATGGCTACCGTATCGCCGCGTTTAATGCCCCTGGCCCGTAACGCGGCGGCAACATTAACGCTGCGATAAAAGACCTCGGCCCAGGTCAGGGCCCTGTCGCCGTAACACACGGCGGATTTATCGCCATAGACCATGGCGGCACGACGCAGCATGGATATTGGCGACAAAGGCACAAAATTGGCTGGATTAGCATCCAGATCTTGATCGTAAATAGTCATCTATAGGTCCGTCGCTGAAATTATCGATTCGATAGCGTGATTTTTTGAGCGTGCAGCTTGGCGAGCGCATCGTCATCTAACGTAATGGCCTTACGCGCCTCAAGATCCATGCGCAGGGCGACGGCTTGAGCATTCACGCAACACTTACCCGTGCGGCCGTTGAAAATCAGGTGCGCAAAGGACTGGACCTTGGGCCCGACCTCAACAATGCCTGACTTGATTTGGAACGGCTCACCAGCGCACAAGATCTCGTCATAGGTCCGACGAAACTCAACCACAGCACCGCCCACTTTGCCGTCGGCATGGCTCTCGGGAAAAATGGTTCCCCACAGATGAGGCATGGAATCCGAGATCCTTCCCATACAGTGATAAGGCAGAAGCAGGCTATCGGCTGAACAGTCTTCCTGTTCGATTACGCCAGCACCAATGGTGCGAAATCCCAGTTGGGCAGCCTGCTCAAGAGACAAGTCGTGCAGATCAAGATTCTGTTGAATTCCGCGCCCCCATGCGTGAGCAATGGCGTCAGGCCTTACTGGATTCGACAGGCCTTGTAGCCTAGAGACCAGCTGGTCATCGGTAAAGTCGCAGAGCATGGAACAGGCCACGGATCCGGTCGCTTCGTTACGCAGCTCCACCACCACCTGAAAGTCATCACTGACCACGGGGCTGAAATACCCGCCCAAGGGTGCCGCAATACGAGACTCAGCCTGAAAGCGTATGTGCTGACGGCGAATGGTGCGCGGCAGGCCAGCCACTTCTGCGACGCCTATGCAGTCATTCGACAGCAGCCCGCTGAGCAAGGTCTGGTAGAGCTTTTGTTCGCAAAAGCGCACGTTTAGGTGATCGTTCTCGTCGCATTCCCAACGATTGACGCTGCCTCGATAGGTCAGCTGCATAGTAAATCCTTACTGCTCGGGCGCGTGTCTACGCGCAGATTAAAGCCCAGTGAGCAGTATGATAAAGACTGCGGGGACAACCACAAAGCGCATTAGCCGAGACCACACCCAAAACCACTGGCTGTTGCCGAAATTCAATTCATCTTCGCTAATCGACAGAGGCATCCGCCACGCCACCAATGTCGCGATCAGCAGTCCGCCTACGGGCAACATGACCTGATTCGGCACGTACTCCACCCAAAACGCAAGGGATTGCTCCATCAGTTTGTGGGACGACCAACTGCTAAAGGTCAGCGCGCTGATTACAGAAAACGGGAACAACGCACCAAACGTTAACACTGTGGCTTTGCGTCGACTCAACCCCAATCGTTCTGCCACGTAGCCGGTCACCGGTTCGGAGAGGCCGACAATGGAAGTAATGGCTGCGACGCAGAGCAACAAGAAGAAGACAACGCCTACGATGGCCCCGCCGTCCATCCGGGCAAAGGCCACGGGTAAGGTTTGAAAAATGAGCCCGGTGCCAGCGCCAACATCCAAACCATTGTGAAACACCATGGGAAAGATGACGAGCCCGGCCAACAAAGCGACGACGGTATCCGCCGCCACAATGATCATGGCAGATTGCGCAATGGAAACACTCTTGGGCAGATAGGCGCCAAACATCATCATGCCGGCCATGGCCACGCCAATGGAAAAGAAGGCTTGAGATAAGGCCGCCAGAAAAGTGCCGCCATCGACCTTGGAAAAGTCTGGCGTGAACAAATACTCCAGCGCTGCGGGCATACCGCCAACAAACACGTTGAACAGCATGAGCAATACCAGCAGCGCAAACAGCATGGGCATCAGTATTTTCACAGCACGCTCAATACCCCGCTGCACCCCAGAGGCGATGATCGTGCCCGCCATGAACAAAGCCACGCCACCCCAGAAAATCAGCGTTAGTGGATCCGCCAGCAACCCATCAAAGGCGACCTGGGCCGCCGCCGCGGACGGTACCAGCATGTCCCCCGTGACTGCTTTGTAGAAGTAATACAGCACCCAACCCGCTACGACGGCATAGGACATCAAGATGCCGAATGCCGTAAGCACCGTAAGATTTCCCACCCAAGACCAGCGGGTGGTCAGTCCCACCTCGGCGGTCACGGCAGCAATAGCAAAGGGTGGCGAGCTAGCCCCGCGACGTCCCAACAAAAATTCCGCCATCAAAATTGGTACGCCAATACCGAAGGCACAGAGTAAGTAGATCAGGACAAAAGCCGAGCCACCGTTTTCACCGGTGACGTAGGGAAAGCGCCAAATATTACCCAGTCCAACGGCAAAGCCGACGGAGGCGAGAATAAATCCGCTCTTTGAACCCCACGTGTTTGTCCCTGCCACCATCTATCTTCCCTGAAACTCGGGAGCGCGTTTTTCAACGAAGGCCTGCGCCGCGTTCTTATGATCTTCGGTCGTAAAACAGCGCGCCATGCCGGCGGCTTCGCGATCAAGGGCTTGGCTTAATGTGCCGGTGTAGGCCGCATTCAGATTACCCTTCATATAGCCCAAGGCCACGGTAGGCATGGATGCCAATTGAGCCGCCGTTGCGCTCACCAACGCCTCGTAGCCCGCCGCGTCCGCGACCTGATTCACTAAGCCGAATTCGTGGGCTTGTTGTCCGGTAATCACCGGCGCCGTGAACAACAGCTCTCGGGCTTTCGCCTGCCCTACCAAGTACGGTAGAAAATAGGAGATGCCGTAATCGCCCGACAAGCCAACCTTGGCAAAGGCCGTGGTCATTTTGGCGGTATCTAGGGCAATACGCAGATCGCAGGCCAAGGCCAAGGAAAGCCCGGCCCCTGCCGCAGCGCCAGGAATCGCTGCTAGGGTTGGTTTGGCGAATTCGTGCAACATTTTGGCGACTTCAAAACCGCCTCGCAGCCCAGCAGTGCGCTCTTCTTGGCTGGGCACATGACCATCGCCACTGCCGCTGGAAGCAAAACCTTTGACGTCTCCACCGGCACAGAATGCGCCGCCGGCTCCGGTCAGTACAATGCAGCGAACCGTTGGGTCCTGAGCCAAACGCGGCAGTGCTTCGAGCAAGCCTTGGATCATCTCGCCTGTCATCGCGTTCCGCGCATCCGGACGGTTCATGGTTAGGGTGGTCACACCATCCGCATGGGTCTCAATCAACTGTGCCTGCTCGTTCATGTCTCGGTTGTCCTTTGTTCTTTTTGGGAACCAAGATGCTACTCCCGCACCAACCTACGTGCCAGACCTCTCCGCAGTCGACGGGCGAGTTCCCTGTCGTTGGGCCCCCCAATAGACGAACCCGCCCAGGGTGATGAGCACCAAGGCCATCAAGCCTTCCACCGGCCGCTCTGTCACCAAATAGATAAGAGTCCATAAAATGATGACGGAGTACACCACCATGGGCAGCGGGTACCAAGGCATAGCGAAAGGTCTGGGCAAGTCCGGCTCCCGGAACCGCAAAACCAACACGCCGACCACGGTAACCAGAGAATTCAGCGCCAGCAATGCGCCGGAAAACACGATGATCTGCTCGAAGCTGGAGGTAACGATGAGCAGCAGCGTCAGCGAGATCTGAACCCCTACCGCAATGGCAGGTACACCGCTCGCTGTGGTGCGGGACAGTGCACGCAACACGCGAAAATCTTCGCCCATGACCTGAAGCGCTCTCGGACCGGCAAGCAACATGGCACTGACCGTTGAAACCAAGAGAACGCCCAACATGCCGCCGATCAGCGACGCGCCGGTTTCACCAAAGGCATAGTCTGCCACCACATAGCCAATTTCTATTTTCCCCGCCATGGCCTGCATTGGTGCAACGCTCAGAAACGTCACATGCAGGGCTAAGTACAACAGCGTTACCGTAGCGGTACCGAAGATCAAAATACGGGGCAAATTTTTGGCGGGATTGTCTACCTCGCCGCTCAGGTAGGTGGCTGCATTCCAGCCTGTGTACGCATAGTTCACGTAAATCAGAGCCACGGCAAAACCACCAGTACCAATCAAGGCTAAATCTGTCGTTTGCGGCAGCCAGCTGACGGTTTGCAGGGTTTCAACCTGCCACCAGGCCAGCGCCATGAAGAGCAAGATCAGCGCAATTTTGATACCGGTAAACACCTGCTGAAAGGCACTGGAGCCACTGCGGCTGCCTAGGTGTATGGCGCCAATACCGGTAACCAAGACGACGCTGGTCAGCACCACGGGCAATTCTGGGAAAACCGACTTTAGATAGGTGGCCGCAGTAATCGCCGCTGCAGCGGTTGGGGCGGAAAACCCCACGGTGACGGAGATCCAACCGGAAACGAAACCCACCCCCGGGTGGTAAATGCGGCTGAGAAAATTGTATTCGCCGCCGGAACGCGGCAGCGCGGCCCCAAGTTCCGCGTAGCAAAGGGCACCACACAGGGCGACTACGCCACCAATCAGCCACAACAGGAGAATGATCCCCGCATGTTGTATGTCTAAGAGCTGAAACCCCAGACTGGTGAACACCCCAGTACCCACCATGTTAGCAATCACCAAGGTGATGGCCGTGCGCTGACTAAATTTTGGATTCCATTGACTCATTTGAGCTCACTGTTAGTAACTGACGCGGCAATATCTTTGTCGATTCTTCGCTGGGGTTAAGGCGTTATCTTCCGCCATACTGGCGCATTATTGCCCTGTTGAGTGAATGATATATGCCAACCACTGCTTTCGATAACGCAATAACGTTACGTCCAGCTGTCTCAGACGACGAGTCTCAGATCATCGCCCTACTGCCCTATCTTGCAGATTTCGCCATTCCCCCAAGGCGTCAACCCGAACACCTCTGGGCTGGCGATGCCGAGATGGCTCAGATCATTCTCGCGGGCCAAACCCAATCGTCCTTTATCGACGTCGCCGCCGATAACAGCGGCACGATTGTTGGACTGATTATGGTGAGTATGCGGGAAGAAATGCTCAGCCACGATCCCAGCGCGCACCTCGAAGCGATTGTTGTCGATCCTCGAGCACGAGGCACTGGTTTGGGAAAGCGCCTGATGCAGCACTGTGAGGTACGCGTACGTGAACTGGGAGCGACCTCTTTGACGTTGCATGTATTTCAACGCAACGAGCGAGCGCGGGCGTTGTACGCCGGGGAAGCGTTTGATGAGGAACTGATCCGAGCGATCAAATGGCTGGATTAGGTGATCGGCAACGCTCGACCATCGAGGGGCGTGAAATCTCTAGGGTGCTTCGCGTTGGCCGTGAAGCACCGTAGAGCTGGCGACGCAAGGGCTATTGCTCTCGGTAATTGCCCGGCCTTTTCTCGAAAAACGCTTCAATGGCTTCGTGATGATCTGGTTCCGCATGACAAATCGCTTGATAGCCCGCGGATTTGTCCAGCAGTTCATCCAGCGACGCGTTTTGACTGGCGCGCATGAGCTGTTTCGTCAAACGTACCGCATGAGGCGGGTTAGCGGCGATTCCGGCTGCCAACGTTTGCGCACGCTCCACAAGGGCTTCGGGCTCGACCACTTCCGAGACCAGTCCCATTTGCAGTGCGGCTTCGGCTTTCACAGGCTCACCGGCAAAAGCCATTAAGCAGGCATTGGAATAGCCAACCACGCGGGGCAGAAACCATGCTCCGCCATCGCCGGGAATGAGACCTAGCTTGGCAAAGCTTTCGGCGAACATGGCCTTGGTGCTGGCAACACGTATATCGCACATGGTCGCTAAGTCACATCCGGCACCTACGGCTGGTCCGTTGACCGCAGCAATAATCGGCACATTCAGACTGTAAATGGCGCGAGGAATACGCTGAATGCCTTTGCGGTAAGCCTCGGCTTGATCCATGGGATCGCCCGCGAACATGCCAGTGCGGTCGCGCATATCCTTCACATTACCGCCTGCACAAAATGCCGTTCCCTCTCCCGTTAGGACCACGGCGCGAATCGACATGTTGTCGTTGATCTCTTGGCAAACCTGCACGATATCGTCGAATTGCTCTGGGCCGGTCAGCGCATTGCGCGTCTCTGGACTCGACATGGTCAGTGTCAGTACGTGGTTATCAAGGGATCGAGTTAAAAAGGCCATGAACACTCCAGTTTTCTTTGAATTGATGCTGCGGCAGCCTCGCCGCATGAGTCGACAATGCTAACGTATTTTGCTCAGCTCTAGTGCCCAAATGGTGAGCGCCGATAGCGAAGCATTTGACCACTGCCCACGCCGCTATGTGCACCAGCCTCTAATGCGATTTGGCCATTGACGACGACCATGTCGATACCCGCGGCTTCGGTTTTAGGCTCGTCGTAAGTGGCCTGATCAATGACGACGTCGGGCTGAAACAGCAGTAAATCTGCCCAATAACCGGTTTTGATTTCGCCTCGCTCGCCTAGGCCGAAGGTTTTGGCCGATAAAGACGTCATACGCCGAACCGCTTCCGGCAGCGACAGCACGCTGCGTTCCCGCACGTAATGGCCAAGCACACGGGGGAATGTGCCGAATAGGCGTGGATGGGGTTTTCCGCGCAAATCCGGAATGCCATCGCTACCCACCATCATGTCTGCGTGCGCTAAATTGGTCTCGACGTCGGCTTCATCAATGATGAAGTGGATACACAGAGTTCGGTCACCGAAGGGTGCGGTCAGAATTTTAATGACCAGATCCGTCAACGAAATGTTTTCCTCGGTTGCGATGTCCACCAGCATGCGCCCTTCGTAAGCCCGGAACGCTTTGCAGCTGGCGATACGCACCACTTCCGCCAGCTCTTCGCTGACCCGGTCTAGGTTGAAGTATTCGATCATACGACCGCTGCCTGCGGTATACGGGTAGACATCCAAGGTCACCGGTTGGCCCTCGCGTAGGGCTGCGTCCACGCGCTGCAGGGACTCTTTGACCTTGCCCCAATTCCCCTTGCCTGCCGCCTTGTGGTGAGAAATGTGCAGGTGCACCCCGCCGTCCCGTGCGATTTGCAAACTCTCATCCACGGCTTCCAGCAGGCGGTCGCCTTCATTGCGCATGTGTGTGGTGTACAGAGCATCAAAGGGGGCAGCCATTTTAGCCAGTTCGGTGACTTCCTCTGTATCGCTGAATCGACCGGGCCGATAGATCAGACCGCTGGAAAAGCCACAGGCACCCTGCTCCAAAGCGTGGGTCACATGCCCCTGCATTTCGCGCAGTTGGCTATCCGTCGGCGCGCTCTTGCTGTCGCCCATGACCAGTGAGCGAACGGTGTTATGTCCCACCAACATCATGTTATTGATGGCGGGCTGCCGCGCTAACGCCGCTGCATAGTAACCGTCGAGATCTGTGAACTCACCTTCCAGACCGGCCAAAATGCCGCCGCTGGCGGCCACCGAGTCCTTGGTAGGATCCGCGGGGATCGCGGAAAACCCGCAGTTGCCGCTCACCACGGTCGTGACACCTTGGGACAGCTTGAACTCCATGCCCGGATGCCGGAAAAACGCCCCGTCATCGTGGGCGTGGGTATCAATGAGGCCCGGACACAGCACCGCACCGTTGGCGACGACCTCACGACCACCACTGACGAGGCCTTCCGTCACTGTACCCACTTCGTTGATACGTCCGTCTTGGACGCTCACGTCGCCGATCCATTCGGGGCCACCACTGCCATCCAAAATTCTAACCTGCCGAAAAATCAGATCGTTCATCCTTTGCTCCTACTAAAACTCAATGGGATTACAGCCCATAGGCTGTCGGTCGGGTTCGCACCCACTCACCAATCTGTTCACCAATCATAAAACAGGTCAGATTTGTGTTGGCCCTCGGCACAGACGGCATAATCGACGCATCCGCCACCACCAACTGATCGACTCCGTGGCAACGCCCCATCGCATCCACCACGGCCATCGGATCCTCAGACGGCCCCATCTTCGCCGTTCCGCAGGGGTGATACCCAGAGCCGGAAAATTTCCGGCACAACCGCTGTAGATCTTCCAGGGAACTGCCCCGGGACAAATCGGGAAACGTCACCTGTTGAATCATGTCTGCCAACGCTCCGACACGAGTAAACGCTAGAGTGTCTCGCATGCAGGAGGCCAGCCGGCTGGCATCACGGACATCCTCACAAAAGCGATTTTGCAGCACCGGCGCCGTGAAGGTACCCGTATCAGACAGGGTTAACTGACCACGACCGTATTGATACTCCAGCACAGGAGCCAGCATAAACTGCGGCGGCCCGCCCGAACGACCCGCGAAGCTGATCTGTTCGATTTGCAGATCGTTGCGCTTGTCAGAACCCTCGGCGGTATAGCGCAATATGGTTTGTATAATCGGTCGATCAAAGTCGATCAGCGACGGATCCCGCACCTCGCAAACCACACCCAAGGCTGGGTGATCGGATAAATTTTGGCCCACGCCCGGGGCTTGTCGGACGGTCTCTACCCCCAAGTGGCTCAATTGATCTTGCGGGCCAATACCCGAGCGCAACAGCACCGTTGGGGACATCAAGGCCCCTGCACTGAGGATCACCAGCCGGGCACCTATGGCGCTCACTTGCTCGCCATCAGGGGCAGCACTGGGCTGTATTTCGGCTCCCGTGCAGCGAGCGCCTTTGAACATCAAGCGTCTGACAGTGGTATCCGCTCGGACGGTCAGATTTGGACGGATACGGGCCGGGGCCAAATAGCCCACCGCGGCAGAGATACGCAAACGGCCCAGCTTGTTCATGGGCTGCGGACCGGCGCCATAGCCATTGGGATCATTGGCGTCTGGGCAATAGGGATAGCCTAGCGCGTCGGCAGAATCCAGAAAGGCTTGATGCTGTGGTTCCAGTTCATCCTTAGGATAGCGGCGAATGGTGATGGGCCCACTGTCGCCGTGGTAGTCCTGCTCGCCAAAGTCCAGATCACGCTCCAAGCGTTTAAATGCTGGCAACACCGAAGCCCAATTCCAGCCGGCATTACCCTCTTGCGCCCAATCGTCGTAGTCCTCGGGCATACCACGTAGGGCAATCGTCGTATTTACCGCAGAAGAACCGCCCACCACTCTACCGCGCGGGAAACGATCCCTGCGGCCTTGGGTGGGTTCGTATTCAAATCCCCAATCGTGCGCGGTGTAGGAATTATTGTGAGAGTTGATCAGGTCGTCTGGGGTGTCCGTTAGCAGAGGATAATCTGGGCCGGCTTCGAGTAAACAAACGTTCAGATTGGGGTCTTCACTGACCCGAGCTGCGACAGCACTGCCGGCGCTGCCCGCGCCAATCACCAGCACATCAAAGTGATCTTCTCGCATTCGCCTGAACCCTCCAAAACTCTAGGGACTTGATTGAATCAAAGCCATCGTCGGGATGATAGTCTTGCAAGAATGGAAAACGCTTCGATCACACTCGACGAGATCAGCGCCTTGGTATTGTGCGGGGGTGCGGGACGGCGTTTTGGCGGCGCCGATAAACCCTTGGCATTGTTCAATGGCGACTTGGGGTCGCACCCGATGTTGGACTATGTGATTCACCGCTTACCGAAGCAGGCCCGTGTGTTCATCAGTGCGAACCGCAACCTTGACCAGTATGCCCAGCGCGGGCACGTCGTATCCGATGCGGAAACCGGGCTAGACAAGACGGGTCCGCTGGTGGGTATCTACGCGGGTTTAGTGGCCTGCCCTACTCCTTGGCTACTGGTCTGCCCTGGCGATATGCCCTTACTACCGGAGAACTGGCACGGGCCCTTGCTCACCGCTGATTGCGACGAGGTTGGTACTCGGGTTTTGCATGACGGGGAGCGTTTGCAGTCACTGCTGTGCCTGCTACCGACAAGCCTGACGACGGCCCTGGGCGAGTACATTCGAACCGGAGGCAAAAGCGTTAAGGCATGGCATGCCTTGCATAACGCGGCCGAGATTCGTGTCAGCGAAAGCCAGAATGCTTTCGCCAACATCAATACCAAAGCGGAATTGAACGACCTGTAAGTTACTCGCCCATTTGAGCCTGTAAGTAATTTTCTATGCCGGTTTTTTCGATCAAGCCCAGCTGAGTTTCAAGCCAGTCCACGTGCTCTTCTTCGGACATCAATATGTGGTTGAACAGATCCCGGCTGCCGAAGTCTCCGCAGGCTTCACAATCGACGATAGCCGCGCGAAGGTCCGGAATCGCGATCATCTCAAGCGCCAGATCGCATTCGAGCATCTCTTTGACGTTTTGACCAATCATGAGTTTTCCCAAGTCCTGAAGGTTGGGTAAACCCTCCAAAAACAAAATACGTTCAATAATGGAATCGGCATGCTTCATCTCGTCGACGGATTCTTCCATCTCCATCTTGCCCATTTTCTTCAAACCCCAGTCATCGAGCATTTTCGCGTGAAGAAAATACTGGTTGATCGCGGTGAGTTCGTTTTTAAGAACGGTATTCAGGTGTCCGATGACCTTGGTATCTAAACTTTTCATCGCAAATGCTCCTAGTTGATGCGGATTAGACAATGCACGAAAGCGCCCAGAACATCAATAAATATTTACGTAAGTTGTTGTTTTGTAACGATAATTACTATTATTGGCGCATACTAGTCAGAGCGGTATTGATATCAAGAATGATTTGCATTTAGAATAAGGGTCACATTCAAACACCTGCAAATTTATGTACATCTGCTTATGTAAAGCTGTGACTGATCACGACATTGAAGCCTCCGTTCTGGCTGGCGCGCAATCGTTATCTCAGGTGCAGGAACAGTTAGAGGTCAGCACCGGTTGCGGCCGATGCGAATCCGCGGCTCAACTCATCGTGGATCAGGCGCTGGCCAAGTCCGCCAACGGCCAGCTGAGCGCATCAGGTTTTCAGGTCTCTGAGTTGAACGCCGCCGATCTCGCCGCACTCGTTTACGCCGCCTAAGCCCATCATTCGCGCTGGGGGATATAAGCGCTTCAGCTACCCCTTTCCTTTGCCGAACCTGACCTGTTGTCCTAGACCACGATCTGCTAGATTCTCCCCTTCTCACGAGGAGCGTCGCCATGCCGAGTCGGCCTGCAGTAGATTACATCGAACGCACCAAAAACCTGTATTCGAGTCTGGGCCACGCCCCCTACCAGTGGGTCAGCAACTCCGACCAGCCGCCTTGGCAAACGCTGAATAAACCCTTAAGCGACTGCAAACTTGGGGTTGTCGCCTCGGGTGGCATCTATCGCTACGGACAGGTTGCCTTTCATTACAAAGATGACATCAGCTATCGCCGAATTCCGATAGCGACCCCTAGCGATGAACTGCGCGTAACGCACTTTGCCTACGATCTGACCGCAGCGCGAACGGATCCTAATGCGGTGCTACCCCTGCAGGCTCTGAATGATTTGATCGATAACGGCCGCGTTGGTGCCCTGGCACCTAACGCGCTGACCTTTATGGGCGGGATTTACTCCAGCCGCAAAGTGCGCGACACGCTAGCACCGGCGATGGTCGCCGAATTGAAGAAAGACGAAGTCGACCTTGCCCTGCTGATTCCGGTCTGACCCGTCTGTCATCAGTCCGTTGGACTGATCGCACGCGCTCTCGAGGCGGCAGGGATTGCCACCCTGAGCTTGACCAGTGCTCGCTCGATTACGCAGTCGGTGGGCGCGCCACGGGCGGTGTACTTAGATTATCCCCTTGGCCAGACCGCAGGGCGCGCTGGGGATCTGGATGAGCAGCGCCTCATTCTAGAGCAGGTCTGTCGTGGTTTTGAAGACATGGAACAACCGGGCAGCATCGCCGATCTGCCCCTGCGTTGGTCCGAGGATGACGTATGGAAAGATGTCGTGATGCGACCCCAGAATGGCAAGGAAATCGAACCATCCGATGATACCCACGGTCTTGCCGGAGATCAGCGCACGCCGCGGCACGACACACCTCAGTATCAGCACCCTGAAGATGCCCTAGCGGCAGATTCACAATGCCCAACCTGTGTTTTTCTGCCTCAGGACTAGCCGGCGTTTAACGGCCGGGGGCTTCCCCCGCCTTAGATTCGCTGCTGGCCAACTGGGACAAAATCATTCCGAGCAACATCAGGCCACAGCCGACCAACTGACGGGCATTCAACCACTCGTCTAGAATAAGGTAGCCGCCAATGGCACCAAAGACCGCCTCGAGGCTAAGAATGATGCCTGCGTGAACTGGGTTGGCCTTAGCCTGAGCGATCACTTGAAGGGTATAGGCCACACCCACAGTAATAATCCCCGCATAGACCAAGGTAGGCCCGGCTGACACCAATTGCTCAACAGTAGTCGTCTCATTACCAAGGGTGATGGAAACCAAAATGCCCAGCACGGCGCAGATCACAAACTGCCCGCAAGCCAACAGCAAGCCCGGCGCATGTTTGGTGAAGTGATCGATGGCCAAGATGTGCAGAGCCCAAATCGAAGCGCCGGCCAACTGCAGCAAGTCGCCATAACCCATTTGGTACTGATCGTCGACCCCAAGAAGATACAGACCACAGGCAGCAACCAAACAGCCGACCCAAGTGATTAAGCCCGTAGCCATACCCAGCATTAAACCGAAGATCGGCACAAAAACCATATACATACCGGTAATAAAACCGGCGTTGGAGGCGGTGGTGTGCAACAAGCCCACTTGCTGGAACGACGATGCCACAAACAAAATCGAACCTAAGACGCAGGAGGCAAACAGCAGATAGCCGGCACTTGGGCGCTCTCGGCTTTGGTGCCGCTGTAGATACCAAATCACAGGCAGCAAGCTGAGCGCGCCAAGCAAAAACCTTGCACCAATAAAAGCAAAGGGGCCTAGATAGTTCATGCCTAACACTTGGGCGACGAACCCAAAACCCCAAATCGCCGCGGTGAGCAGCAGTAATAGATTCGCGGTCATAATTGGGGTCCATCAGCGTACGTGGGAACAGACGTTCGTTGTTCTCATCCGGCGGGTATCAACCCGCGTCTTGGTCCTTAGGTAATGCGGCGGACCTGAGGCTTGCTTTGCCAATCACCCTTTGGCGATTCGCAATCAGCTGCAGCGTAGTGTACCGATATGGCACGGCGAAAAGTATCGGTTCGATTGCGCCCAGAACCGTGTATCAGCAGCGGATGGAACAGCAACGTGTCGCCAGGCTGCATCTCGATATGGACACGACGCTCAATATCCACATCCTCAATGGCGAAAAAGCCATGATTCAGATAGTCCCAATCCGGTGTCCCATGGGTGAGCACCCCGGATTTGTGGGATTCGGGTATCACCGCCAAGCATCCGTTGTCACGAGTGGTTGGCAGAATGGCTGTCCATGTGGCGACAATCGAGGAAACGGGACGCATGCTGAAATAGCGCACGTCTTGATGTAGTGGATGCTTGCCATCCACCTTGGGCGGCTTATTAAAGACGTTGCTGGTGAGGCTGAAAATCTCAGTGCCGATAAGACTTTGTACGCAGCTTACCAACTCCGGTTGGGCGGCGAAGGTATTGAGCACCAAATCGTCTTCCAAGCAAAAGAGTTTATTCACGCCGTGCAGCGGTGTTTCAGGCTCGACAACGCCTTTGACGACCATCACGTCTCGCATAATCTTCATCGCACCACTGCAGGGTTCGACACCATCAACGATGTCTAGGAAGCGTTGGTTGAGCCGGTTCAAAGCCTCAGCGTCGATCAGTGCCGGTAACAGCAAGAACCCATCGCGATGGTATTGTTGAATCTGTACTTGGGTCAGCGCCACACCACTCTCCTCATCCTTCTGCGCCCTAATCTGCTTGGCCTAGGGGGCTGATGCAAGCTCGGGAGCGTAAAATTTGGGGCAAATACGTACAAAAACGGGCAAAAAAAAGCCGCGATCTAAGTCGCGGCTTCCTAACAGCTTCTCAGCGTTTTCTGTGGTTAACCACCAAAGTCGTCAAACGCGATGTTCTCGGGCTCGACACCCAGATCCTCAAGCATGTTTTGCACAGCCTGAGCCATCATGGGAGGCCCACACATGTAGTACTCGCAGTCTTCTGGACTCGGGTGATCTCTCAAGTAGTTTTCAAGCACAACGTTGTGAATGAAGCCCGTGTAGCCTTCCCAATTGTCTTCTTCCAAAGGATCTGACAGCGCAACGTTGAACGAAAAGTTTTCGTTGTTCGCCGCCAGTTCCTCAAACTCCTCTGTATAAAACATCTCGCGCAGCGACCGCGCACCATACCAGTAGCTCATCTTGGTCTTCGTGCCTTTACGTCGCAGTTCGTCAAAAATGTGCGAGCGTAGAGGGGCCATACCAGCCCCGCCGCCGATCCAGATTTTCTCTGCCGGAGTATCCTTGACGAAGAAGTCACCGTAAGGCCCAAACACCGTGATCTTGTCGCCCGCTTTGAGGTTGGCGACATAGGAGGTCATCGCGCCGGGTGGCAGATGATCCATCCGTGGTGGTGGCGGTGATACGCGAATATTGAATTTCAGAATGCCACGCTCTTCTGGATAGTTCGCCATGGAGTAGGCACGAATCGTGGTCTCTTTAACGTCTGACTCTAAGTCCCAGAAGTTAAACTTATCCCAATCCTCGCGGTACTCCTCCTGAACATCGATGCTGCGCCAGTCCATTTTGTATGGCGGAATTTCCAGCTGTACATAGCCGCCAGCGCGGAAGGCAACGTCTGCGCCTTCAGGAAGTTTGAGGTTCAGTTCCTTGATCATGGACGCCACATTAGGGTTATCAATGACTTCGCACTCCCAGCGCTGCACGCCTAAAGCGTCATCGGGCACCTCGATCTTCATGTCTTGCTTGACCGCCACCTGACAGGACAGACGCCAGCTTTCATTGACTTCGCCGCGGTTAAAGTGGCCTTCCTCTGTGGCCAGAATGCTGCCGCCGCCTTCGACGACCCGGCATCGACACTGAGCACAGGTACCACCGCCACCGCAGGCGCTGGCCAAGAAGATACCCTTGGACGCAAGCGTTCCGAGCAACTTACCGCCGGCAGGCACTTCAACGGATTTGTCTGGATCGTCGTTGATTAAAATGGTGACGTTGCCGGCGCTCACCAGCTTGGATCGGGCGAACAAGATCACCCCAACCAAAGCGAGCACCGTAACGGTGAACATCACAACGCCCAGTAAGACTGTTGAATCAAACATGATGGCTCCCAGCTAAATTTAAATGTCGATACCACCGAAGGACATGAAGCACATGCTGATCAGTCCTACGGAGATAAAGGTAATACCCAAACCACGAAGCCCTTCTGGCACATCACTGTACTTGAGCTTTTCGCGAACGCCGGCCAGAGCAGTAATGGCTAATGCCCAGCCAACCCCTGCACCGAGGCCGAAGACCACGCTCTCAGAGAACGTCTGGTCTTGGTCAATCATCATCAGCGACGCTCCTAAAATAGCGCAATTCACGGTAATCAGCGGCAAGAATACGCCCAAGGCGTTGTACAGAACCGGGACATAGCGGTCCAATACCATTTCCAAAATCTGAACCATGGCGGCAATGACGCCGATGTAGGACAGCAACCCCAAGAAGCTCAGGTCCACATTGGGGAAACCGGCCCAAGCCAATGCGCCCTCCCGCAAAAACAGATTAAAGATCAGGTTGTTAACCGGCACCGTAATGGCAAGCACCACGACAACCGCGACGCCCAGACCGAAGGCCGTGGAGATTTTCTTGGAGATCGCGATAAACGTACACATCCCAAGAAAGAACGTGAGTGCCATATTTTCAATAAAAACCGCACGGACAAATATGCCTAGATAATGTTCCATTAAATTGCCTCCTTGTATTGACCGTTCGGAGCAATCTCAAACTCGGGCTCTTCGACCTGATCGGTCTTCCACGACCGGATAGCCCAAATGAACAAACCAATAATAAAGAAGGCACTCGGAGCCAACAGCAGTAGGCCGTTGGGCACATACCAACCACCATTCGCGACGGTGGGAATAATCTCATAACCCAGCAAGGTGCCGGAGCCCAGAGGTTCACGTACCAGCGCAACGCCGATGAGTATCACGCTGTAGCCCAATGCATTGCCAAACCCGTCCAGAGCCGATAGCCAGGGGCCGTTTTGCATTGCAAAAGCCTCCGCTCGGCCCATGACGATACAATTGGTAATGATCAGTCCAACGAACACCGAAAGGCTTTTCGAGATGTCGTAGGCCACCGCCTGCAGCACCTGATCCACCACGATCACCAAGGATGAGATGATGGTCATCTGCACGATAATCCGAATGTTGGTCGGTACCCGATTGCGGACCAGCGAAACGGCTAAGTTCGACATGGTGCATACGAAAATCACCGCCAAGCACATCACCAGCGTCGTCGACATGTTGATGGTTACGGCCAGTGCGGAACAAATACCCAGCACCTGCAAGGCAATCGGGTTGTTATTAAAAATCGGATCAATTAATACTTCTTTTTGTGTCGCCATGATCTTCCCCTACCCCTGGGCCAAGCCGTTGGATCTCAGACGCTTCAGATAGGCACCAAAGCCATCATCACCCGTCCAGTAATTCACCATGTTCTCAACGCCCTTAGTCGTGAACGTCGCGCCGGACAGTGCGTCCACTTCGTAGCTGGCGGCAGGGTTGGTGCTTGCAGAACGCTGCTTGACCAACTTCACCTGGGGCTGACCCATATCGTCGAACAGTCGAACGCCCTGCCAGGAGGCCTTCCACTTGCTGTTATCCACTTCACCGCCCAATCCGGGGGTTTCCTTGTGCTGATAAAAGCCGAGGCCCGCAATGGTGTTCAGATCGCCATCCAGCGCTAGGTAACCGTAGAGTGTGCCCCACAGACCATAGCCCCTTACCGGCATAACGACTTTCTCAATACCGGAAGCGGTCGCCTTGAGATAGACCAAGGAAACATTCTCTCTGCGGCGCAATGTGGCAATGTCTTGCGCTGGCGTCAGCGCAACGGACGTGGCCGAATCCTTGGCCGCTCGGATGGGGTCGTAGGTCACCACATCGACATCGTCAACGTATTCGCCAGTCTGGAGATCCACCGCACGTACCGTAAATTCGGCGAACAGTTCTTCGATGGAGCGCCCGTCCGCCGACACGTCTTGATCTGCTGGGAGCATGCCCGCCGCGCGAAGAATATTCTTCTTCTGATCCAGCTCCTTGTTGAGCTGCTGAATGGGCTTCAGCGCCACCGCCATGGAAGAAACCACGATGGAGCACACTAAGCACAAAAATACGGCGATTAGGAATGTATTCGCCAAGCTGTCCTTATCTAATTTAGCCACGGGCAAGTCTCCGCTTGATGTTGGATTGCATGACGAAGTGATCGAGCAAGGGTGCGAACAAGTTGCCAAACAAGATGGCAAGCATCATGCCTTCAGGAAACGCGGGATTAACCACGCGAATCAGCACACACATAAAGCCAATGAGGATGCCGTAGAACCATCGGCCATTGTTGGTCATCGCCGCAGATACCGGGTCTGTCGCCATGAACACCGCACCAAAGGCGAAACCGCCCAGCACCAAGTGCCAGTAGAAAGGCATGGCAAACATCGGGTTGGTCGAAGGCAGCAGGTTGAACAGCGACGACGTCAGAACCATGCCGAGGAACACACCAGCCATCACGCGCCATGACGCGATCCGGGACAAGCACAGCAACACGCCGGCAATCAAAATAGCCAAGGTGGACGTTTCGCCAACGGAACCGGGCATGGTACCGATGAAGGCAGACATCCAGTCGACTCCGTAAGGCAGATCCGATGCCGCATTGCCCAAAGGAGTGGCCTGAGTCCATCCGTCAACGGCTACCCATACCGCGTCACCGGACATTTGGGCGGGATAGGCGAAATACAAAAATGCACGACCGGTAAGCGCAGGGTTCAAGAAGTTTTTGCCTGTACCGCCAAACACTTCCTTGGCGATCACCACACCGAAGATTACGCCGACAGCCGCCATCCAAAGAGGAATGGACGGTGGCAGCGTTAACGTAAAGAGAATCGACGTGACAAAGTAACCTTCATTGACCTCGTGGCCGCGCTTCGAGGCGAACCAGATTTCAAAGACGATGCCAGCTAAAAACACGGTGATGTAAAGCGGTACGAAGTAGGCCAATCCGTGTATGAGGCAGTCCCACACACTGTTTGGATCAAAGCCCACCAGACCGTTGAGGAAAATACCTCGCCAGTTGTCCACACTGGTCAGACCCATGGCCTGCATTGCTTCGTTGGCATTCAAACCAATGAAATAACTGCCAGCAAATACTGGGATAAAAGCACAAAGCCACACTGTGATCATGACCCTCTTCAAATTCAGGCCATCACGCACATGTGATGCACCTGCCGTCGTGCTCGATGGCGTGTAGAGGGCAGTATCGACAGCCTCGTAGGCTGGATACAGAGCCTCATACTTGCCCCCCTTCTCAAAGGAAGGCGCAATATCGTCGAGGAAAGATCTCAAACTCATCAAATTAACCCTCTTTCTCAATTTGTGTCAGCAAGTCGCGAAGCACCGGCCCGAATTCGTATTTACCCGGACAGGCGTAAGTGCACAGAGCCACATCTTCTTCATCCAGTTCCAAGCAACCCAGCTCAATGGCTTTCTCCACATCACCCACCAGCAAACTACGCATCAAAGGCGTGGCCAAGATATCCATGGGAATCACGTCATCGTAAGTGCCAATTGGCACCATGCCTCGGGTGCTGCCATTAGTCGTCGTGGTAAACGAGACGGATTTTTCACCAATCCACTTGGACAAAAAGGCTGGAAACACCGAGTGGACGCCGGCACCAGGAGTCAGGTAACCGAACAGCTTGCGCTCACGGTCTTCGGGAATCACCGACACCTGAGCGTGGTAGCGGCCTAAGTAGGCCTTTTGGCCGCGAGACATGTGCCCGGCGAGCACGGAACCAGAGATCACGCGCTGCTCGCCTTCAACCAGTTCTCCGGCTGTGAGCTCTTCCAAGCTGGCGCCAACAAGGGTGCGCAGCAGCCGCGGATTAGCCACGCCTGGGCCGCCCAATGCCACAATTCGTTCACTGAGCACCGTGCCCTGCAAAAACAGGTGCCCGAGGGCAATCACGTCTTGATAACCGATAAACCACACGGTTTTGGTCGGGCTCACCGGGTCGATAAAGTGAATGTGCGTGCCCGGCAGACCTGCTGGATGAGGGCCTTCAAACACATGATTGCTCACGCCGGCTTGATCAGACGCCTTAAGCGCATCCGTACCGTCTTGACAAAGATGAACAGCCCCATCGGTTAAACGCCCCAGTACCGTCAACCCGGCTGAAAATTCCGCCTCTCGAGCAGCAATGATCGGTTTCGGATCACCGGCCAACGGGTTGGAATCCATGGCAGTAACAAAAATCGAATTGGGAGTGCTTTCAGGCGCAGGGATTCGAGAAAATGGCCGGGTACGTAGCGCAGTCCAGGCTCCGCTTTGCAGCATCTGAGATATGACCTCTTGTCTGTCCAACGTCGCCAACACTGACGCATCGTAAGATTGGAAGGACGCAACCTCATCACCCGCTACATCAATCACGACGCTAATGAAGGCACGCTTTGCGCCGCGGTTGATACTGGCAACCGTACCGCTTACTGGTGAGGTAAAGATCACACCAGCGGTCTTTTTGTCTGAAAAAAGAATCTGCCCCTGAGTGACGCTTTCGCCTTCAGCGACTGCCATCGTAGGCTTCATACCGGGATAGTCATCGCCGAGAATGGCAACACTTCGAACCGTTTTAGAATCGTCAATCTGCTGGGCTGGCGAACCAGCAATGGGTAGGTTCAACCCTTTTTTAATCTTAAACATATGATCCCGTCGTTGCCCATTTACACCAACGTGGCCCAAGGCACTTCTAAAGCCCCGATCGACCCGTCGCCGTTCTGTAATCCGTTCCCCTGATAGCGGCATCGACACACTCAAAAAGCGCCATTTACGGAGCACCGTCTGTCACCCGCACGAGTGCCGGTCGCGAAGCCGCGCAAAGTATAGTGGCGCGACAGGTCAAAGCCAACGGCCTAACGGGAATTTGATGGGAATTATTAATATACGAGCCTTTGACACGCGCTGTCGGGACAGCGAATCGTGCCGACTCAGGATGGCACCAACCGAAATCCGCGGGCTTCGATCAGGTCCAAACAAGGGTGAGAGGCAGGAATCAGACCCCAGCGCTACCAGCAGCCGTATGCAGAATAGGTACGCCGGTACCGTTTTCAGCACCCGTGGTCAGTGTCACGATCTCCCAGGCATCGTCACAACGCAGAATCGCGTGCGCCAGCTTGTTGTTCAGCGCATGTCCGGACTTGTACCCCGTGAACGCGCCCAGAATGGGTCGACCCAGCAAGTACAGATCACCAATGGCATCCAACAATTTGTGTTTCACAAACTCGTCTTCGTAACGCAGTCCGCCTTCGTTCAGCACACCGTCGTCCGAGAGACCTACCGCGTTTTCCAGACTGGAGCCCAGACACTTCTGGATGGACTGGGCATAGGCTAGCTCTTTTTCGAGACCGAACGAGCGAGCGCCACTCACCTGCTCAACATAGGAAGTGCGCGCAAAGTCCATTTCAACGTATTTGGGGAAGCGATCGTAAACGGGATGGTTGGCAACGAAGGTATAGCCCGCTTTGAAACCATCATAAGGGGCGATGGAAGCAATCGCGTCCTCCTGACTTACGGAAATTTCTCGGGTGATCCGAATGAATTGACGCGCCGTGTCCTGCTCAATCACACCAACGCTTTCGATCATGTCGATGAAGGGGGCCGCGCTGCCATCCATAATCGGCACTTCTTCAGCCGAGAGCTCTATGATCAGGTTGTCGATACCAAGCCCCCATAAGGCGGACATCAGGTGCTCAACTGTCGCAACACTCACGACACCATTCGCTACGGTCGTTGCCAAGGTCGTATCGGACACGTTTTCTGCGCTGGCTTGAATTGGCAGGGCACCCTTGATGTCTGTACGGAGGAATTGAATTCCAGAATCGGGGCCTGAGGGACGCATGGCCAGACGAACTTTTTCACCGGAATGGACCCCTATACCGATGCCGTACACGGCTTCGCGAATGGTACGTTGATTCAGAGATCGTTGATTCAACGGCGGGCGTTTCGGCAGATGATTCATTCAGCGCTCACATTTCTGGTTGCAGGGTCTTGTTTCAAAATCTTCGTTTGGAGCCGTGATTCACATCCGGAGCTCGAACCTTGTTAATGCATCTGCGCATGCTCTTGACAGCAAGCATCGGAGCGGCTCTGAACCTTTGAGGTCACTGCGACTTTTAGCATTAGCGCTCATCTTACACAGCCATGGGGAGAAAATGAAGGAATAGTGGAGAGAAAACTGTAAGAAAATGAAACAAAATGTTTCAACGACTCTCGATGCAGATTAGGGGCCTGAGCCATCAATCCCTTTGTCCCTCAACTGTCCCTCAACTGTCCCTCAACGAATGATAAATAGCCCGAGCGCCATGTCCTGCTACACTTAGCACTCAAAAACCGACCCATGATCATGCAAAAAATTCTCGCCACAGCCCCGATGATGGCTTGGACCGACAAACACTGCCGTTTTCTGCATCGGCAGTATTCGCCGTCCGCCTTGCTATTCACCGAAATGATTACGACCGGGGCCCTGCTCTATGGCAAGCAGCATCACCTGCTCGATTTTGATCCCTGCGAGCATCCGGTCGCTGTGCAACTGGGTGGTAATGATCCGATTGCACTGGCCGAGTGCGCTGCGATGGCTGAAGCTAGGGGCTATGACGAGGTCAATATCAACGTTGGCTGTCCCTCTGATCGAGTACAAAAAGGTACCTTTGGAGCCTGTCTGATGCAGCAACCGGAACTGGTAGCAGACTGTGTACGGGCCATGCAGGCAGCCTGCGCCATTCCGGTCACCGTCAAATGCCGAACCGGCATCGTGATGAAGAGTCGACCTGACGAGTATCATGACCTGCCATTCCTGGAGCGCTTTGTTGATACCTTGGTGCATGCAGGCTGCTCGCGCTTGTACCTGCACGCCAGGGTAGCCGTATTGGGGGGCCTATCGCCGGCCCAGAATCGCGATATTCCACCTCTGACGCCGGAAAAGGGTGAGGCAATCAAGGCCCGGCACCCCGATCTGGAACTGATCATGAACGGCGGAATTGCTGACGTACCGCACGCCATGAGGTATCTGGATTGGGCCGATGGCGTCATGATCGGCAGAGCCGCCTATCATCAACCGAGATTCCTCAGCGCTCTTGAGGCAGCCATGTTCAGCCCCGAATTCCGCATAGACGAAGCTGGCATTGTGGATACCTACCGAGCCTACATGGCGACCCAATTAGATGCGGGAGTCAAACTCAACGTGCTGACCAAACATCTGCTGCATTCATTTAATGGTCGACCTGGCGCTCGGCGCTTTCGCCAAATTCTCAGCGATGCGAAAAGACTGAAGAGCAACGACTTAAGTCTGGTTGATGAAGCGATGGCAGCCCTAATGCCCCTAGACCCAACAGTCATAGACCCAACAGTCATAGACCAAACAAATGGAGCACTACAGCGTGCTGGATAAATTGCGTGCCCTGTTCAGTAGCGAAGAATCTTCCGAAACCCCCGCAATAGAAACGGATTTGGCGGCCGCCTCCCTGATGCTCGAAGTTTCATGGTCGGATCACCACGTTGGCGAGGCTGAGTTGCTCACCATGCGTCGTCTGCTTTCGGACCTGTACGCCCTTACGCCGGATAAAATTGACGCCTTAATTGAGGACGCTCAGGCACGTCTGAGCGAGAATGTGGGCCTGCATCCATACACCAGCTTTTTGAACGAGCACTTAGACGAAGAGGCGCGGTTCCAAGTGATATGCGCGTTATGGCAACTGGCTCTGGCAGACGATCGAATCGACAAATTTGAAGAACACACGATTCGCCGAGCCTCCGACCTACTCTATCTGAGCCACAGCCGATTTATTGAGGCGAAGCTTCAGGCCAAGGCAAAACGCTCCTAGAACAGACGTCGAGGTCTTGCTGACTCGATCTGTGCCACACAGAGAGCAGGGGTGCCGTGGCGAGTCTATAGCGCATCCGAAGGTGGAATTCCGTCCCTTTGTTCTTGTTCCAACGCCTCCACCAGATCTTTAAAGGTTTCTGCATTCGTGGCGTTCAACGCCATCAGTTGCTTGTGTGCAGCGATGACACGTGCTCGCGTGCTTTCCATAGCGAGATCGGTACCTGCTGGCAACTCGATACCCTCAGGCAGCGCCGGCAGGGAGAGCGCGTCGTAGGCCGCTCGGTCCACGATCATGAAAACGTCGTGGAATCCCATACTCGACAGGATTCGTTTCAGGTTGCTCGAATTGCATATCAACGTCGGCACGCGTTGATTGAGCTTTTTTACTCGGATGGACAGGCGCGCCAGGCAGCCCAAGGCCGTGCTGTCTAAATTTTCGGTCTGCTCAAGATCTATGACCACGGCGTGAAAATCCGGGTCCTTGATCATGCGTTCGCAATAGCTGTCCAGCGCTCCACAGAGCGTCACTCGGACATCGCCAAGAAAACGTAAGACGTGTGTACCCTGAAAATCACCGGCACAAATACTGCCATGCACGGAAAACCTCCCTATCTCTCCCCGAACGAGCCGCGGATACTACGCCGATCCTCGGTGCTGTACAGCCAACAAACTCACGTCGTCCAAATTTTTCAAGGATTCGCATAAACGACTCCACAGCTTCGCCGGCTCAGGCAGGGTTTCTACCAGCATTTGCAGGGCGAGCTCTTTTTCTTCAAATCCTGCAGCTGGCAGGCAATCCATTGCGCCGTCCGAGAACACGAACAGCGTACTGCCCTCGGGAAAATCCACTTCATCGGAGACATAGGCCATATTGGGGAATAGCCCTAAGGGTTTCGCCTCCTGAAGCAAAACGGTCGATGCACCGTCGGCAGACCGCAGTAACGCCGGCGGGTATTGCGCCGCCATACTGTAATGCAGCGTCCGCGTTTCTTTATCGATGATGCCCAAAAACATGGCCACGTGTTTCTCAATACCCTGCCCAATCAACGTGTCATTGATCCAGCTCAACATATTTCCGGGCGACTCAAACTCAGGCATGCCGAATTTTTGCTGCAACCGCCAGGAAATGTTTTTCAGCATTACCGTCAGTAAGGCAGATGAGGCACCGTGGCCAGCTACATCCGCCAAAAAACAGGCTAGGTAGCGTTCTTGCAGCGGAAAATAATCGATAAAGTCCCCGCTCAGCATCAGCGAGGGCTGCACCCAGCGGGAAAAGCAGAACCGATCCATCTGCTTGTGCTGTGCAGGCAACATACCGAGCTGAATACTTTGGCCAGCCCGCTGATCGTCGTGCAGTTCTTTTTCCAAAGTCGATAGCCGGGCAGCTGCCTCACCGTCCCGAGCCGCTCGCTGCGTGGCCTGATGGGTGCGCTGAAGGCGTGTGATCAAACTCTCGCCCCGCTCGGTGATCTGCTCGGCTGGCATGGTCATCGACCAGCAGTCTGCCGCGCCGTTGCTGAGGGCCTGTAGCATATCGTCAACGCCCAGCGCTTCGTTAACGAACAAGATGGGCACCATGGCCGGATGGTGGCATTCCAACAGGGCCTCTGGGCTCTGACACAGGACGGCAATCAATCCGTTGCCTTCGTGGATAGGAATCTGTTGGGCACTACCCACCACCTCGCAGTTGTACCCGGCTCCCTCCAAGATCAGGAGCGCATCATGAGGCTGGTCGTCCGCGGACAGTAAAAACACTTTCACATCAAACCTCTACTCAAGCGGTAAGCCCGCGGGCCCTTCCTTATCGATTGCACGCAGACGTCCGAAAACGGTTCCGCGCTATGCCAAACCAACGCGCTGTTCCTCAACACGAATTTTTTCGTCCACTCGCTTAAGCGACACTTTCCAGCCAGTGCCCGAAAAGGCCGGCTGAGGCCGCTTTTGCTGGGCAACGGATTCGGCAAACAGTTTCAATCGTAACTCCTGCAGGAAGAAATGCAGTTCCGCATCATTAACCGGGTCGTGTAGCTCGGCGGCCTTGATGGCTTCTAACCGTTTTTGCAAGGGCGCGACTTGCTGCATCAGAGATCGATCCTTTGGCACGTGGCCGCGCAGTTGTGCTATGCGAAATTTCAAACCCTGCAAATAGTACGGCAGACTGGGCAAGTACCGCCATGGGGTTATCAACAGTACGTCCTTCGGTACCAACTGGGCCAGCTGAGCATGCAAATCTTCCACGCTGGGCGCAAGACCCGGCGATTGTAACTGGTCCAATTCTCGCACCGCTTCAAAACGCAGCTTGAGCACTGCCTCGAAACTGGACAGCGTCAATTGAAACACCTCGGCCAGTGCGCTGCGTCGAGTCGTCATGCGTTCATCAAAATCCTTGCGAGTGGTAGGCAGAATCTGGCCGTCAAAATAACAATACCAGGCAACGCTAAGCATCAACTGCTCTGCTAAGGCGTCGGCATTTCCCATGGACGCAAAGTACAGGCCAAGTTGTTTTTGCTTACCTAATTCCCGCCTGAAAAACTGTGCCGGTTTGCCCAAGGACTGCAGCGCCAATTGAGCATAGCCATTTCGATTAGATGCCTCTCGCTCCGCTGCCGTGGAGAATATGGCCACGTCGACTCGACTGCTGAGGGATCCCTTGCCGCTTTGTTTCTCTTGCGCCGGGGCAACATACCGTAGGCCGGGGAAACCCATGGTGGGACCACTGTCCGTTTGCAGTACAACATGATCTGGCACTGACTCAGGAAACTCTTGGATCTCGTGTCGCTCGTATTCGGAAAAGTCCGCTTGCGTGAGTTCCGCGTCTACGCTGAGTTTGCCTTTTAACTCCTGAAGGTCTCGACTCAGTCCTAACACCGATCCTTTTTCATCAACGACCTTGCAGCACAGCCGTAAATGCTCGGGTATGCGTTCAACATCCCAGTCTTCGGCACCGACCTCCAGCCGATACAGATCACGTAGCAGCGTCGTCAGGACAGAAAGCAATCGACCCTGCCGATAGGTATCCGGACGCAGCAAACGAGACGTCAATGCCTCAAGTTTTTCCGGCAAGGGAGCCAGTATTTTGCGTTTAGCCTTGGGCAGCGTGCGCAGCCAGTGCTCCAGCACTGCAGGCAACATACCAGGCACTGACCACTCCAGTGCCTGAGCGCCGATGCTCTGCAGCACGCCAGCAGGAATCGTTACGGTAATGCCGTCATCGTTCTGCCCCGGCGCGAAGCGGTAGCTCAGAGTTAACCGCAAACCACCAAGATCCAGCTCTGCGGGAAAATCGCTTTCCTCCAAAACGGCATCTGCCCGTCTGAGCAAGGAATCTTCTGTAAAGAACAGTTGCTCTTTGCCGTCCTTGGACAGCTTCTTAAACCAATGTCGCAAGTCACTGACTCGACCTACCTGCTTGGGAATCAAGGCGGCGTATTTCGCATACAGATCTTCGTCGCTGATCAGCAGGTCGCGCCGGCGCCCCTTCGCCTCTGCATCGAGAATCTTGGCAGTCAGCTCAAGATTGTGTTGTAAGAACGCAGGGGGGTCTTGAACACCACCACGAACGAGTCCTTCACGGATGAGCTGATCACGACAGAATTCTGGGTCCACGGTGTAGTAAGCCACTGGCCGCCGCTCGGCAAGCACCAGTCCGTAGAGCGAAACGCGTTCAAACGCCACCACCTCTCCACGCTTGAGGCTCCACACAGGGTCACTGCTGCGGCGCCGCACCAAGTGCTGGGCGTGGGCTTCAATCCAGCGACTTTCTATGGCCGCGACGCCGCGGGCGAACACCCGCCGCGTCTCCACAATCTCTGCAGCCACCAGCCACTTGGGCGTCCGCTTCGCCAACACTGACCCCGGAAAAATGTTCATGCGTTGATTTCGCGCGCCCAAGTACTTACCGCGCTCTTCGTGCTGAGCAATTTGGCTGAGAGAGCCGACCACGATTGCTTCGTGAATTTGTTGATAGTTTGCCGGTGCGCTGTTGGCTTTCAACCCCAACTCACCGCAGACACGTTTGATCTGTCGATGAATTTCGCGCCATTCCCTGACGCGCATGGGGTTGATGAAGCGCTTGCGCAGCGCCGTTTGCCAGCGGCTGTTCGTCAGCTCACCACGAAGCTTTTCGATCCAGCGCCACAGATTTAAATAGGTCAGAAAGTCCGATTGCTCATCCAGGAACATCTCGTGGGCCGTATCCGCTGCTTGTGCTTTTTCCATGGGCCGCTCACGCACGTCCTGTACGGCTAAGGCCGAAGCGATGATCAACATCTCGGAAAGGCACCCCTGCTCTCCTGAGGCTACCAACATCGCACCCAGACGCGGGTCAACGGGCATACGTGCCATCTTTCGACCGAGGGCTGTTAGCTTCCCCGCATTGATGGCTCGCAGTTCCTCCAGCAAGCGTTCGGCATCCTTGATCGCCTTAGGTTCCGGCGGATCAATAAAGGGAAAGCGATGTATATCTCCCAGCCCGAGTGCCTGCATTTGCAGCACCACAGAGGCGAGATTGACGCGGCGAATTTCCGCATCCGTGAATTCCGGCCGAGAAAGAAAATCGTTTTCGTCGTATAGCCGGAAACACACACCCGGGGCAATGCGTCCACAGCGGCCTTTGCGCTGGTTGGCGCTTGCCTGACTGATGGGCTCAACGGGCAAACGCTGCAGTTTCGAACGATAGCTGTAGCGCGCAACACGCGCTAAACCGCTATCAACGACGTAGCCGATATTGGGTACCGTCAGCGATGTCTCCGCCACATTCGTGGCCAGTACGATCCGCCTGCGAGCAGAGGATGAGGTAAAGACCCGACGCTGATCGGCCACCGACAGGCGCGCGTACAGCGGCAGAATCTCGAAACGATCGGCGAAGTATTTTCGCAGCCGCCGAGCCGCATCAAAGATCTCCCGCTCGCCGGAGAAAAACACCAGCACGTCTCGAGCATTGCCTAATGGCTTCGCATCGATCTCTTCCAGGACTGAAACCAGTTGATGTTCAGACTCCTCGGCTTGTCCGCGATACTCCACCTCTACAGGAAACGTGCGGCCGCCTACCTCAACCACCGGTGCACCACCGAAATACGCGGAAAAACGCTGTACGTCGATGGTCGCGCTGGTCACAATCACTTTCAAATCTCGACGCTTTTTGATCAAGCGCTGCAGGTAACCCAACAAAAAGTCGATATTCAAACTGCGTTCGTGAGCTTCATCGACGATGATGACATCGTACTTCTCGAGAAAACGATCCTGACGAATCTCTGCCAATAATAGGCCGTCAGTCATCACCTTGATCAGAGTTTCGTCTTGGGTTTGATCGGAAAAACGGACCGAATAACCCACTTCACGCCCAAGTTCCGCACCGGTTTCTTGGGCAATGCGTTGGGCCACCGTGCGGGCCGCGATACGACGGGGTTGGGTATGGCCGATGACACCAGACGAACCGAGGCCTGCTTGCAGGCAAATTTTAGGCAGTTGCGTGGTTTTACCCGAACCGGTTTCACCGGCAACAATCACCACTTGGTTTTGCTCGATCAGCTCGAGGATTTGCCTCGCTTCCTCACTGACAGGCAGTCCAGGTGCGGGCGTTTTATCGAGCGCGTTAGCGAGGCATTGCCGACGCGAATAGAGGTCAGCCGAGGCCTGCGTCAGGGCATCGGCTTTGTCCCCAGCAGGCAAACGCGCGAGCGTAAATGCATCCCTCCGCATGACTCCGGCTTGGCTTGAGGCTGTCATAACGACCCTAGATTCACTCGTCCCGTTCACTCGTTTTCAGGCCGCCGGATACGTACTCTTGAAAGCCTTGCCGGGCTGACCCGCCGGGCCACAGCCAGATTGCTGCGACGCCCCGGGTTGATTACCGTCTCTACTTAGACAGTTGGCTCATGCCCTCTTCTAGTCCCTTGATGGTCAAGGGGTACATCTTTCCGCCAACCAACTCTTGGGTCATCATCACCGATGACGAATATTCCCACGTTTCTTGAGGCGTTGGATTCAGCCATATCACTTTGTCATAGATTTCACTGAAGCGTTCCATCCACGCGGCGCCGGGCTCTTCATTCCAGTGCTCAACGCTTCCGCCGGCATGAGTGATCTCATAGGGCGCCATGGTGGCATCACCGACAAAGACCACTTTGTAGTCCTGGCTGTACTTATTGAGAATTTCCAGCGTCGACAGGCGTTCACTCATACGACGACGGTTATCCTTCCAGACCGATTCGTATACGAAGTTATGAAAGTAGAAGCTCTCCAAGTGCTTGAATTCTGTCCGCGACGCAGAGAACAACTCTTCGCAGACCTTCACATGGGAATCCATGGATCCGCCGATGTCTAAAAACAACAGTACTTTGACCGTGTTGCGACGCTCGGGGCGCATCTTGATGTCCAGCATGCCACCGTTGTGGGCGGTGGAGCGAATGGTGTGATCGATATCCAACTCTTCCTCAGAACCCGTACGCGCAAACTTCCGAAGCCGACGCAGCGCCATCTTAATGTTACGGGTACCAAGTTCTACCGAATCGTCGAGATTCTTGTACTGCCGCTCATCCCATACTTTTTTGGCTTTCTTTTTTTTGCCCCGACCGACTCCGCCGGGACCGCTCTGCCCTTCTCTTTCGGCATTGCCCTCATCGCCATCCTTGCCTTCTTCGCCGGCTTTCGCCTCGGCCTCTTCCTTGGCTTTCTTGAACGCTTCGATGAGTTTTTCCAGTCCGCCCAAGGATTCGATTTCTTTGAGATCTTCCGGCGACAGAGATTTTTCAAATTCGTGACGCAGCCACTCATCTGGAATCAAGCTTTCCAGCAAACCGTGAAGGTCCTCTAGACCCTTAAAGTAAGCGCTGAAGGCCCGATCGAACTTATCGTAATTTTTCTCATCCTTCACCAGAGCCGTCCGGCTCAAAAGATAAAAATCGTCTAGATTCGCGTACACCAGTTGGCTCTTTAGCCCCTGCAGCAAGTCCATCAGCTCCCGGATGGTGACCGGCAGCTTGTACTTGCGTAGCGTAAAAAAGAAATTAATCAGCACGGTTTAGCCTCGACTGTCTCGACGGTTCATAAATGCCAAACGTTCCAGTAGATGCACATCCTGCTCGTTCTTAACCAGCGCTCCGTACAGCGGTGGAATCGCCTTGCTGGCGTCTCGATTGGTCAAAATCTCGTCTGGAATATCATCGGCCATCAACAACTTAAGCCAGTCAATCAGCTCTGACGTAGACGGCTTCTTCTTCAAGCCGGGCACCTTGCGCACGTCAAAGAAAATTTCCATGGCTTCTTTGACCATGTCTTGCTTTACGGCAGGAAAATGCACGTCGACAATTTGCTGCATGGTTTCCCGATCTGGGAAGTTAATGAAGTGGAAGAAGCATCGACGCAGGAAGGCGTCTGGCAGTTCTTTTTCATTATTCGACGTAATGATCACGATCGGACGGTGCTTGGCTTTAATGGTCTTGCCCAGTTCGTAAACATAAAATTCCATTCGATCGATTTCTTGCAGCAAATCGTTTGGAAACTCGATATCCGCTTTGTCAATTTCATCGATCAGCAGAACCACACGCTCTTCTGCCTCAAAGGCCTCCCAGAGCTTGCCCTTCTTGATGTAGTTCGCGATATCGTTGACTCGATCATCACCTAACTGGGAGTCGCGCAATCGCGACACAGCATCGTATTCGTAAAGACCGTTAACCGCCTTGGTCGTGGATTTGATGTGCCATTCCAACAGGGGCATACCGAGGGACTTCGCAACTTCGATAGCCAACATGGTTTTACCCGTGCCTGGTTCACCTTTAATTAACAAAGGGCGTTCCAAACGCACGGACGCGTCTACCGCCATGCTCAGTTCGTCGGTAGAAATATAGGATTCGGTACTTTCAAAAATCATGCAGAGCTCTCTTTTCCATGTTGGCTTGTCGGGAATGCAGTGCTCTTGAGAGGGTCAGCGCTTCTTCAACACTTTAGGTCACGCACTCAAGACACGATGTACTTTAATGGAGCCTGCGTGATCGGCGCAAGACGCCTGTGCCTTGCATTAGCAGGCTACCCATGTTGCCTACTCGCTCACTTGGCGTCACTTTTGACCGCAGGTGTCGCAGTGGACGCTTCCACCACACGCAATTTTCGCCAAACAATGTGTGCTAGGACACTGATGGTAAACACGCCAACAAAGACCAGTGGCAAACCCGCCAGCATCATGCGCCGAGCCTGTGCTGGATCACCTTGAGCCTGGAAGGAAGACTCGAACAACAGCACGATGAAGGCCGGCGCGTTGATTTGCTCAGCGTTTGGCAGGGCTACCGGCAGCGTAAAGGCCGCCAAAACGGTCATCACAATTGCCCATCGAAGGCTACGTCCAACAGCGGAACGAACACCGCCAAGGCGTTTGAGCATGCTATTAAGGCACAAGGCACCCAACAGCGCGGCAGCTACAATCACCAGCCAAGCAGACGAATATTCCGCAAATGCATCGAGGTTCATGGCTCACAACTCATGTTTCCACCCAACGAATGATCATGTCTTGTTCGTCCTCCTCATCAACCTCTGATTGGGCGATGACCTTGCCCTGCACCGAAATTTCAGCCTGATGGACGGTGTCGCGGGTACCGCTCACCAAGGGGTGCCACCAAGCCAAGGGACGACCTTCCGCCAACGTTCGATAGGCACAACTCTTCGGCAACCAATGGAACTCCCCCACGCGTTCGTAGGTCAGCACAACACAGTCCTCCACTAGCGCATGCCTTTGCGGATAGGCCGTACACTGGCATTCCTGTTGGTCCAGCAGATCGCAGACGATCGATGTGTAGTGCACTTCATCGGTGTCTTCGTCCTGCAGTTTGATCATGCAGCAACGCGCACAGCCATCACAAAGACTCTCCCATTCGTCTTTGCTCATCTCCCTCAGACTTTTGCTCTCCCAAAACGCGGTCATTCGGTGAGGCGCTCATGAAGAACCGGCGCATTGCTCGGCGGCGGCAATTGCAGCACATAGCCCACCTCTGCCAGCGCACTGAGCACGTCCGGCGCGTTGAGCCGCGACATGTTCAACTCCGGCGTAATCACCAGCTCCATGGCGAAAATCGCACGCCCAAAGAGCTGACTGAGTTCGTCCGGCAGTTCGTCCAGGCCGTTTTCCACGGGCACGTACAGATAGGTATCCGCTTTCTTCGCACTGCGATACACGGCGACTTCTCGATAATTCAGGGGGTCTTGTGCCATCTGAACATTTGCTCCGACAGGTTAGCTGGACAATATTTGTAAAAACTGGGCACCAAGAATCGGCTGACGCCACCCGCGGTAGTGGCCAGAAAGCGATGCGTCCTTGAGATAGGCCCGCATGCAGGCCTCTACGTCTTTGCGGCGAGCCAGAAGCTCCGTCGCAAAACCGAGTCGCTGTGCCTGCTCAGTGGCCACCGTTCGCAACGCTTTGACTCGCGCATTTTGACCCGCCGTCAGAGGCTTATCCAACGGAAGGGGCACCTCGGCCTCACTTCCGTTGCTGTGCGCGTCCAGCAGCGCAGCGCCGTACTTCCTCACCACTGCCTTTGGTAAAAGATCCTGCAATGTGCTTTGCCCCACCTGCTTCTCGCAGGCAAGGCTGATCAGATGGTCATCCCAAACAATCCTGTTGCGTGGCATATCGAAATGGCGGGCTGCATTTTCCCGCCAACGGCACAAGGCCTTTAGGCGCGCCAGTTCGCGTTGAGACAGCTGCCACGCACGCTTAACCTGAGCGAAGTATGCACTGGGATCAGGCTCGACGTAGTGTCCTCGGACGGCCATGTCTTCCGAGAACCAAGTCAAACGACCGCTATCGTCCAGTGCAGACCGTAGTGCCTCGTACATTGGCACCAAGTAAATCACATCGTCAGCAGCGTAAATCATCTGTTCTTCAGACAACGGTCTTTGCAGCCAATTCGAGCGGGTTTCTTGCTTTTGCAAATCGACATCAACCAGTTTGCGCACCAAGTTGCCGTAGCTGAGGCTAAAGTCTTCGCCGACAAAGGCGTTGGCGAACTGGGTATCGAAGATATTGACAGGATTCACACCCAAGTGGTGTTTGATCAGTTCCAAGTCCTCCTGACACGCGTGCATGACTTTGACCTTGCGGGGGTCGGTCAGATAGGCATTGAACGGCTGCCACTCTTCGATGGTCAGCGGGTCGAGTAAAAAGACCTGAGTGCCTGACGCCACTTGATACAAACCAGGGATCGGATAAAAGGTGTCGGTACGAATAAATTCCGTATCCAGACCCACACAGTCGTCCCAGCTCTCGACGGCTTCTGCCAATTCCTGGTCTGTTTCAATCCAAAAGACTGACGTTTCTTCTTCCCTGCAGTGCATGGGTAAGCGTTCCTCCATCGGTGTATTCAATCTCGCCGCCCAAGGGCACGCCGTGGGCTATGCGACTGATTTGTTTGACGTCGTCGGCAATCATTCGACTGATAAAATGCGCTGTGGCCTCACCCTCGACGGTTGGATTGGTGGCCAATATCAATTCTTCGGGCTGAACCTGTTGAATGCGCGCCTGCAGTCGATCCAATCCCAATTGCTCCGGGCCGATGCCATCAATCGGCGACAGCCGACCATGCAGCACAAAGTAATATCCACGAAACCCGCCCGCTTGCTCGATCGCCAGCACGTCGGCTGGCGATTCCACAACGCACAGCAGCGACGCATCGCGCTTGGGGTCACTGCAGACCCGACAAACCTCGGTTTCGGTCAGGTTCTGACATACGGAACAGCGCCGTACCGCCTCCATGGCCTGCAGCAAGATATTGCCCAGCTGCACACCACCGCTACGGTTTCGCTGCAGCAGAGCCAGAGCCATACGTTGCGCACTCTTAGGGCCTACGCCGGGTAAGACCTGCAAGGCTTGAATCAGATTATCGATCAGCGCCATTAAAAGGGCATCTTACCAAAAGGTAGATTTAGCCCGGCGAACATGCCCCCTCCCAGCTCTTGCATCTTTTCTGCCTGGGCTTTTTCTACGCGGCGTACGGTGTCGTTACACGCAGCGGCCAACAGATCTTCAAGCACGGACTTTTCTTCCGTGAGTACCGACGGATCGATTTCCACGCGGCTGACTTCATGGCGGCCATTCATCGTCACCTTAACCAGCCCGGCGCCACTCTCGCCCTGCACCTGCATCTCGGCAATTTCTGCCTGAGCTTCCTGCATTTGGCCCTGAATTTTCTGGGCCTGCTTCATCATGTCGCCAAAATCGGTCATGGTCGTCTGGTCTTTCCTTGTCGCTGTCGTTTACTGATGTGCATCAGCTGTCTTTAATCATTCAGTGCAGCCGCACTTCTTCCAGTGTGCCGTCAAAATCAGCCAATAGAGACTGAACCGTTGTGTCCTGAGCCATTGCGCTTTCTGCCTCGGCCTGACGTTCCGCCAGCAACCGGCTGCGTCGCTGCGCCGGTGTTTCCTGTGACGGTTCACCCACGCCGATTTCAAGGCTGATCGCACCACCCAAAACCTGTTCTAGACCTCGATTGAGGTTCTGCACCTGAGCGTCGCTCAGCAGAGTGTCGTGCTCGGCACTGAGCAGCAATGTAATTTTGGTTTCGTCGAAGATTAACGGCACAGAATGTTCTGCAATCATCTTGGCTACCCCGCCCATCGTCAGCTCAGCCACGACCTCATACCAGCGCTCGGTTGCTGGTGTTGAGGCATCAAGTGAGGCAGGTTGCTCTGGCGACTCTGCCACGGCCATTTGACCTTTAGCCCCAAGGGCTTGTCCGTTCGCTACAGGTTCTTGCTTTTGAGCCGCGGGCGCTTGTTCTTGAGCCGCGGGCGCTCCATCAACGACGGCCTCTTGGTGCGCTGCCCCGAGTCCGGCTGTCGTGGGGGCGCCTTGCATCGACTGCGTCTCCGCTTGATTTCCCCCCGGGTGTTCGTCCGAGGTGCGCGGCGGCACGTTACCGCCATCGCGCTCAGGCGTGAACGCCAGCATACGCAGCACAGTCATTTCAAACCCGCTGCGCGGGTCCGGCGCTATGGGCAAGTCGCGCAAGCCCACCAGGGCGATTTGGTAATACAGTTGCACTTCGTCGGCGAGAAAGGGTGCCGCCCCACCGCCTGTCGCCTGAGTGACTGCGTAATCGTGCAGTGCCTCCATCATGCCACTCAGGACATCGGCGAAATCTGCATTGCGTTCAGCAAGCTCGGCACTCAGGGACAACAGCTGGGGAGCAGAACCCGCCTCCAAGGCACCCATCAGCGCAGTAATTTCATCTCGGCCAACCACCCCAAGCATGGACACCACATCGGCTTGCTTTAGATCGCCCCCACCAAAGGCAATGGCCTGATCCGTCAGGCTCAGCGCGTCACGCATGCTGCCCTGAGCCGAGCGAGCAATGACCTGCAGGGCGTCGTGTTCAAAATTCACCGCCTCGGCGGTCAGCACGTCCGCGATGTAATCGACAATGGTTTGGCTTGTCATGTTTTTGAGCTGAAACTGCAGGCACCGTGACAGTACGGTCACCGGGACTTTTTTGGGGTCTGTGGTGGCCAGCAGGAACTTCACATGCTCTGGTGGCTCTTCCAAGGTTTTCAGCAGCGCATTAAAGCTGGCAATAGAAAGCATATGCACTTCGTCTATGAGATAGACCTTGTAGCGGCCGCGAGTCGGCATGTACTGGGCGTTTTCCAACAGCTCCCGAGTGTCGTCAACACCGGTACGCGAGGCAGCATCCACCTCAATGAGATCAATAAATCGATTCTCTTTTACCTCGATGCAGATCGAGCATTTCCCGCATGGCGTGGAACTCACGCCCTCCTCGCAGTTCAAGCTCTTGGCCAAAATTCGTGCAATGGTCGTTTTGCCCACACCTCGGGTTCCAGTGAACAGATAGGCATGATGCAGACGGTCGTGATCGAGGGCGTGCGTTAGCGCACGCACCACATGATCCTGCCCTACTAAGGCAGCAAACCCACTGGGCCGCAATTTTCGTGCTAGTACTTCATAGCTCATGCCCGCTAGTCTAGCGCCGAAGGCACCTAGGCTCCACGTAAGTTGTACATGAATACTGACCCTCTCAATCTGACCTCTGGTTTTGCCGTCATCGGCCATCGCGGTGCCGCAGGCCTCGCACCCGAAAATACCCTACCAAGCTTTCAGATCGCGCTAGGCATGGGCTGTCGGGGCATTGAGCTTGACGTGCATCGGGTAGTGGACGCAAACGGCCTCTTTCGCCTTGGCGTGATACACGACGAACGCCTCGATCGCACGACCAACCGACGCGGGCTGGTGGCGAATTTTACCGCCGAAGCACTCAGCGCGGTTGATGCGGGTAACGGTGCAGGAGTACCCCTGTTGGACGAGGTGGTTAGGCTGATTGAACAGCCGGCCCAAACACTCGTGAACATCGAACTCAAGGGGAAAAATACTGCAGCACCAACCGCCGCATTTTTAGATCAACACCCCGAATTACAGGCGCTGGTGTCCTCTTTTGATCACGACGAACTGAGGCACTTTCGCCGCCTAGATAGCGGCACCGCTGTCGCCCCCCTGTTCAGCCGTACACGACGCAACCTGCTCGATACCGCGCACGAATTGAGCGCGGCGTCTGTCAATGTGGCCTATCCCATGGTTGACAAGCCACTACTCGAAACATGCAAAGAGGCTGGATATCCCGTCCTGACCTATACTGTTAACCACCCGGAAGACGCCCAACGAATGAAATCCCTGGGTGTAGCAGGCATTTTCACCGACCGACCGGATTTGATGATGCAACTCCAAGCCTAAGAAAACGTCCGAGAAAGCAATTTTTTAACGATTTACGCTCTGGATCGAGAAGATGTATCGACAAAACCCAGGTGGAGTGGGCTACAATACGTTTCCCGGAGAGGTGGCCGAGTGGCTGAAGGCGCTCCCCTGCTAAGGGAGTATAGGTTAATCCCCTATCGAGGGTTCGAATCCCTCTCTCTCCGCCACCCATTTCTAATAAGTCTATGTAAATCAATCGCATAGGCGAACAATCTCATCTCTTGGTGAAAAAGTACCCGCTCTGGTACCCAATCTCTTTTTGGTTGAAACTAAAATTCTTAGCGAAATACCCGCGTTGAACGGGTCCCCGGGCACCCACACCCAAAAAATATTTGGCTCACTCGTGTGCCGGCACGCCCCTACAAGCGTCTGCGCGTCAGGTTCCGCTTATACACGACATTCGCCTCGCACGATTGTGGGGCTGGGCAAATCGGGTTACCCCCCTCAGGCAGACGCGAAGATTTTAAAAAAGACATCACCCTATGAATGATCCTGCCCAAACACCCTTTAGATGCGGCGCCAAAACACGCTCAGGTGCGCCTTGTGCGAAGTTCGCCATGGAGGGTAAACGACGGTGTCGGTTGCACGGGGGTCTGAGTACGGGCCCCAAGACGGCCGCAGGCAGAGCCGCGATCTCGGCCGCCAACACAAACCACGGGCGCTACAAGAACTGGCGGGAAAAGCAGGCTAAGGAGCAGTTTTACCGACGTGAGATCAAGGGGGTGATGCGGGAGGCCGAGCTGGCGGGGTTGCGGGTGAGCAAGTGATCAACGCGCGATAAAGTTCAGAACACGCAGTTGAGGGAAAGGCAGATTGCTTTGGCGCTCTGCCTCTCCCATAGCTTTAAAAATCTCCTTCTAAACTTAGCGGTACTCGCCGCCCATCCTAAGCAAGGTTCCGCTCACATAATTGGCAGAGTAATTTCTAAATTGGTTTGCATTCTTACTGTAAGCAGCCATCGCGGCGGAGCCCTGTATTGCGTCCATACCGGCATACAAGGTCTCTAAATTGGGGGCGACAAAGCTTATCCAATGAGTGGCGGGATTCGTGCCGTTACCCATAGTGTCGCCAAAGTATATTCCTCCGGGAAAATTGGCGAACGCGTCAGAGGTCCACAGCCGGTCAAAAGCCTTCATAAATGCAGCCCTGTCCGTCACCTCAAGCTGTATCTGGTAAGTCACAGCGCCGGGGGTGCTGACGTTCCCTTTTCCTCTCATCATTCGAAAAAGACCGCGCCCCGCTATGCTTGCAGATTGCTGCATGGTCATTCCGAAGGCCATAGCATCCGGATTGCCTACCGAGTTCGTATTAGAAGCATCAAGCGCCGCTGAAGATGGAAAAAAAACGCTAATTTGATGCGTAACGTTTGTTTCCCCTCCGGCAACCATTTCGTTCAATAATACGGTGCCTGGGTATGCCTTTCCGGATTCGGAAGAGTTAAAGCGATTCATTGCGGCCACGACCGCCGTTGGGTTCTGAACTTCCAACATGATGGATTGTCCATAAACCGTAGACGCGAGTTCGTTGTGATCATCTGAAAAAGCTACTAACGGGCTTATCATGATCCACGTAGCAACGACCATTTGAATAAATTTTTTATCGGAGTGCCTTATTTTATTGTTTAGGAATAGCGTTTCCCGAGTTCAAACTGTCGAGGGATACGCTATCTCTTAAATGATAGCAAAAGTCTCATCGCGTGATATCTCCAAAAAATGCCCCCAACACTACTCCCCCTATGCAGATTTAGCGGCATACGCATTTGACGCCGACAACAGGAGAGGTGTTGCCGGTGTTGTAAGTGTTGCGGATGTAGGACTTCAGCTAACGACCTCACCAGGTAGAGGGTCTAAAGGTCCAGAGCACAGGCATAAAGATACTTTTCAATCTTTTTAGGGTGCTATAGTGGCTTTATTGATTGCTTACTTACTTGCGTCTCGCAAGCGATTACCAGCATCATAAAAAAAAGAAAAACAAAAAAATGATACCGAGAGTGACATGGAGTCTATTGTTTATTCCCGGGAACGTGAGCGGACTAAACCACTCAGCATCCTAAAAAAATTGATTTACGGCATCGGTGAACTGCCATTTGGATTGTTAAGTGGGGTTACCGGCACGTTTTTAATGTTGTACTACGTGCAAATTATCGGCGTTTCCGCTTCATCGATTGGACTTCTGCTTGGGCTTGCGTTCTTAGTCGACGCATTGACGGACCCAATTCTCGCCGAATTTTCCGATCGGCTCCGGTCTCGCCTTGGAAGACGACATGGCCTTATGTACGCCTCTGCGATTCCGTTTGGATTATCGATCTATTGTTTAATGGCGCCACCCCAGGGTCTTGACGACGGAATGATCTTAACTTGGGTGGGGTTCTTCCTCGTACTGACGCGACTCTGCTATACGGTTTTTTCAGTTCCTTATGAGGCGTTATTGCCTGAACTAGGGGGTGACTACGAGGGCCGAGCGTCGTTGGCGGCCTGGCGCAGACTTTCAGCTTGGCTCGTCTCAACAATCGCAGTGGGGTTTGGAATGCTGGTTATCTTCGCTGGCAATGATGCGTATCCGCAAGGGCAGTTAAACCCCGACGCCTACCCGTCATTCGCACTTTTCACTGGGCTGGGTGTAGCGATTGCCATACTCGTCACAACGTATTTCACACAGGATCAAATACCGTATCTGCTTCAACCACAGGCATCGAGCTCGATAAAACCGCGGATGCTCGTCGGCTCAATTGCATCAGTGATTGCAAACAGCAATTTTCAAAGGCTGATGTGTGGGGTGCTGGTCTATTTTTGCGTTCAAGCTGTAGCAACGAGTTTTGATATTTTCGTATTCACCTATTTCTGGCAACTTACCTCCGAGGACTTGTTCGCTCTACAACTTGGCGGTATGGGTGGCGCGGTTCCGGGAATTCTTGTAGCGACGCAGTTAGTAAAGAGATTTCAAAAACATCATCTATTGATAGGCGCAATAGCGGCTTCAATATGTATCAACGCGTCGATTCCTGTTTTGCGCTTAGGTGATGTATTCCCGCCAAACAACAGTCTATTTTTTCTACCGCTGCTGATGGTAATGCAAGGCTCGCTGCAGTTTTTTGGGGTCTTCGCGGGTGTGACTTGCGTGTCGATGTTTGCTGATCTCGTTGACGAGCACCAGTTGACTAGTGGTCGCCGTCAAGAGGCCATGTTTTCAGCAGGCTTCACTTTTGGAATGAAGGCCGGCGGCGCCTTGGGTGTCATGATTAGCGGGATCGTACTTGAGCATTTCATCGGCTTTGATTCCGCGGTGACAGGTTTAACGACGAATGAAATCGAAGACTCAGTGATCTTTAGGTTAGCTATCACCGATGCCCTCATACTCAACGCTCTCCTAGTTTTCTGCCTTGTGTTTTTCCGTCGTTACACGCTGACCAGAGAGTCGGTCGCGCAAATCCAAATTGAACTTGCCGATCAATCGCGCGCAGCGGCCCTACTAGGACCGGAAGGCACTTCATAGCCAGATAACTAAGAATAACCACTCCCTCGGAACTCAATGTGATGAATGGCGCGTATAACGCCGATAACTGGTGTCGCAGATGCAGGACTTCAGCTGAAGATGTCACCCTGAAAAGGGTCTAGAGGTCACAAGTACAAGCAAGTGGATGCTTCGAGCGTTTTGAAGGCCCTAAAGTAAACCGTCCTGCCGGTTTACTCGGAATCCTTAGAAACTTAACCGAGTCCTATCGGGCAGATAAAAGCGAGAGTGCGGCTTTATGGAGACCCTCGAGGTCATCGTGAGCAGCCAATCTAAGCACAGCCACGTGTTACTGTATTGTTTTCCGTGACGCTACATTACACTGCGTGCAGCAAGAAGACGTCTCTCCACGCTTCACAAAAGGAGCCTTTTGGCTCTTTTTTTGTGCGGCAGGAGAGGACTCGATTTGAACCCTTGGTTCGAAACGAATGAAGCTCTTCAGCGTCACGTTGTAGGGCGCTAGCGAACGGGAATAGATACATCATCGCTAACGCCTTTTGAGGAGATCCATTTATGACTGCAGCTTCCGCACCCAATCAGATCAAAGGGTACGGCACTAGCCGTTATCGAACCTACGTACTCTCAGCCCTAACCCTCATTTACATTATGAATTTCGTTGACCGCGGGCTACTCGCCGTAGTCGGCCCTGAGCTGGTGCCGGAGCTAGGCCTTTCCGACACCCAATTCGGCCTTCTTACCGGTTTCGGGTTTGCGCTTCTCTATACCATCGTTGGCATTCCTCTGGCCCGGTTTGCCGATAGGGGCCACCGTGTATGGCTTATGACCGCTTGCGTTGCTCTGTGGTCCTTGATGACGGTACTTTGTGGACTCGCAACCGAGATCACAATCGGCTCGGTGACCATAGGTGCATTCTGGGTGCTATTGATGTGCCGGGTTGGCGTGGGTATTGGCGAAGCTGGCTGTACACCACCCGCAAACTCATTGATCGCCGACTATTACGCGCCACAAGACAGGTCCCAGGCGCTGGGGGTCTACGCCATGGGCGTCACACTTGGCACGATGTTCGCCAATCTGATTGGCGGATGGGTAACGGATGCCTTCGACTGGCGCACGGCTTTTTTCGTCGTCGGTTTGCCAGGCGTGCTGATTGCCGCAGTGTTTAAACTGACGGTAAAAGAACCGCCCCGCGGATATACGGACCCACCTGGAACGAAATCGGCAGAAAGCGTTAGCTTGCAAGAGGCAATCCGCGAGCTGACAACCAAACCCGCATTCTGGTATATGACGGCTGGCGCAACGGTCGCGGCCTTCTGCGGCTACGGAATCTCTTCTTTCCAGTCAATTTTCCTCGTACGCAGCCACGGGATCACGACTGGGGAAGCGGCAATCTGGATTAATGCCCCGGTATCGCTTTCATCTGCCATCGGCACGTTCGCGACAGGTTGGCTGGCAACCAAACTTTATCGAAAGCACCCAGGGGCAATCGCTTGGGTACCGGGCATTGGCCTCGCCCTTTCCGTGCCTTTTTATATCTATGCGTTCACCACTGACAATCTTCTCTATGCTGCCATCGGCCTAGTCATCGCCGGGTTTGTCAAATACGGCTATCTTGCTGCTCAATACACTATTGGCCAGGGCGTTGTGACCATGCGTGTTCGCGCGATGGCGACAGCCGTGCTGCTGTTCGTCGCCAACTTGATCGGCTATGGCTTCGGCCCTCTCTTTATCGGTGCAATCTCGGATATTTTCTTTGTCAGCGGAGTGGCAGAGCTTGGCGTGGCAGCAGAGGAACTTACCCGAAACCAATGCCATCCGCGGTCTATCGGCGAGCTAAGCGACAACTTGCAGACTGTCTGTGGTGAGGTTTACTCACAAAGTTTACAGTCGGCAATGGTCATCATGGCGATGTTATACATAGCGAGTTCACTGTTCTTCCTGATCACCTGGCGTCGACTGGACAAGGATATGGTAGACAGAAACCCAAGCTAAGGCGGCGAGCTTAAACGTTTCGCGCCAGATGCTCTTAATGCGCATAGCCCGAATGACTGCGCCCGGGATGAGTAACTCGCATCGCACTCTGCCCTGCTTGACCGGTGCCGCATCAGGGCGCTCCGAAAACCCATAATCGCCGCGAGCAAGTCATATGTGCCTGCTCACACGTTGGTTTAGACGGCGCGCGCTGGATCTTAAGGTCAGATCACGCCCAGTACTTTGCTGATTCGCTTGCGGAACTTTTCACCAAAGGGAGGGCGTGCACCAATGATCGGCAACACATCGATCATAGTTTGGCGGTAAATCGCGCGCGGGTGACTCATGTTTCTAAACCCTTCAGGGCCGTGATAGGCCCCCATACCGGAGGCACCAAAACCACCGAATGGCAGATCCTCTTGAACGTAATGAAGCGTAATATCGTTAATGCAGACACCACCACTTTGCACATGGCTGAGTAAGTACTCCTGCTCGTCTTTGTCCTTGCCAAAGTAGTACATGGCAAGTGGGTTTCGGCGAGGCTCAATCTGATCCGGCACTTCGGCGATGTCGGCGTAAGTCATGATCGGGAGAACGGGGCCAAAAATCTCCTCGTGCATGACCTTCATGTTTTCATTTACGTCCTGAAGAATGTGCAGAGGCATCCGACGATTGTCTTTAGACGCGCGGGTCTCGTCAGCCCCGACGATGGTGAGCTTGGCGCCCTTTGCAACGGCGTCATCGATGTAGTCCTGCAGCCGAGCAAAGTGTCTTTCATCAAAAACACCGGCGTAATCCGAATTTTCGGTTATGTTTGGGTACATCGACTCCACCTCGTGTTTGATCCGTGAGATGAGCCGTTCTTCCAGTTCCTTCGGCACGAGCACATAGTCCGGTGACAGACAAAGTTGCCCACCGTTTAACAGTTTACCAAAGGTCAGACGCGTTCCCGCGAGATCCAGTTTTGCGCTGCGCCCAATGATGACGGGGGATTTTCCGCCAAGCTCTAACGTAACGGGAACCAGATTTTTTGATGCCGACTGCATCACCTGGGAACCCACCCGCGTGGACCCAGTAAACAGCAGATGATCGAACGGCAGTTCCGCAAAGTTTCGACTGGTTTCCGCACCACCAGTTACCACCGCGACCTCATCTGTTTCGAAATATTTGGGGACAACCTCTGCGAACAGCGCTGCCGTTTCGGGCACGTATTCAGAGGGTTTCAGTAACGCTCGATTGCCGGCGGCCAGCGCGCTTGTCAGCGGAGCAACCGTCAGACCAAAGGGTAGATTCCAAGGGGAAATAATGCCGACGACACCCTTGGGAAAGTACCTGACTTGGCCTTTTCCACCCAACAAATTCATTGGCTTATTGGTCTTTCTGTTCTCAGGTTTCATCCAGTCTTTTAGGTGTTTCATTGAGTAATCGATTGCTTCGACTTTTGAGGCGAACTCTGAGAACAGACTGAATTCATAAGATCGCGCACCGTTGAATTCGCGCTTGGTCGTCTTCGCAAACTCACTCTTGTTTTCAACAATCAGTGCCTTGAGTCTCTTAAGGCGGTCAATCCGTGTTGCGTAGGTGACTTCGCCTTCAGCGCGAAAAGCGCTTCTCTGGCGAGCCAGCAAGGCGTTGAGGTTTTGAAAATCTAAATCCATGACGTTGTCGTTGTGTGCTTCGCTCATAGTAAACGGCCTAGGTTGATCAATAGTGGTTGTTGTTATTCGACAGAGGGTTGGTTAGGAATTGGATGCCCCTTCCGCCCGTATGCCCTCTATGATGCGAACGGCATTCTTAACGAAAAGCGGTTCAGACGAAAAACTGGTTAGTAGGTCTTGAACATCTGCCGGCAGTTCTTCGTTGTCTAAGGCGGGGCCCTGGTCAGTTCGCGTCGCACCGATCAACAGGACGCCCATCGTTTTTACGACTTCTGTCGCTTGCGCTTTATTGAGTTTGAGGGAGCTTGACGTAGATCCCGCGATGATTTCGACCTGACGCATGAACACTCGCTTGGACTCAATCAACCGGCGAATCGACACATTGTGTTCGATGACATGTTCAAGCCGAACGAGTAAGGGCAAAAAAGCGCCGTCTGCCCGAGCCGTGTTGTAAAGCGTTTGGGCATATACCCTGCTGGTCATGGAAAGGGTCAGGCCGTCAATAAACACTTGGCTCCATCGAGTCAGGCTTTGCTCATAGAGCGTCAGAAAAAGCTCTTCCCTCGTTTGAAAATAAAGATAAAGCGTGCCCTTGACCAACCCGGTTCGCGCGGCGAGTCGAGTCATGGAAAATGCCTCGTAACCAACCTCAAGGAAGTATGTCTCGGCAGCTTCAAGCACGGCCTGCCGCCGCAGTGCTTTTTGTTCAGCGCTCCTCGCCCGCCGATTAATGGCAACGACTTTTTTCACACCTGTCTCCAAACGATCTTCTCACGGGATGCTCGGCCAGACGGCCGTTAGCACTGCCACAAAATAAATGACTGACGGTTACTTATATAACTGACTGTTGATCATTTCAACGTTTCCGAAGGAAAATTTTGGCAAAAGTCGTCACACGCCCTTCAACGACAACGAGTTCGCGATAGAAAACTCGGCAAGCCGGAATCACCCGCGTCGTTTTTTCTAACGATCTGGGTGCACTGCGGTGTCAATCCACATCGTTTTTTTTGTGGAATGTAACACTAGGGTCAACAACCTTTTGCGCTCTTGTTCGACGCACTAATGCGACCTACCATTCCTTTGGACGACAGACTTCAGCCCAAAACTGAACGCCAGTAACAGGGCAGCAAACCAACGGATAGAGAGTTGCATCGCGATGGTGAGATTGAGCGACCTACCAGAGTACGAACGCGATCATCTGCTGGCAAAGAACATGCCGCCCTTAGGCCCGCCAGTGTGGACAAACCCCACAAAACCTTTGTCACAGATGCGCATCGCCCTAATAACTACCGCGGGCCTGCACTACCGAGACGATGGTGCTTTCGACCTTTCCGATGCCACCTTCCGACCACTAAATGGCGAAGAGAGCCCAGAGGCACTGGTTATGTCTCACAGTTCCGCGAACTTTGACAAAACCGGTTTCACGGAAGATGTGAACGTCGTCTTTCCGCTCGCCCGCTTCAACGAACTCGCCACCGAAGGTGTCGTCGGCAGTCTTGCCAGCGTGCACTACAGCTTCATGGGCGCCGGGTTGCTACCCCAGGCCTATGAGGCCAGCGCGGCCCAAGTGGCTGGCCTGCTGAAACAGGACAACGTCGACGCGGTATTTCTGACTCCAGTCTGACCCAACTGCACGCGCGCAGTTAGCGCGCTGAGTTACTTTCTGGAACGCGACGGGCTGCTGACAACGGGTATCAGTTTGGTAAGGGAGAACACCGCCAGCATGCAGCCGCCTCGCGCGCTCTGGGTCCCCTTCCCCTTGGGCCGTCCCCTTGGCAAACCCGGTGATGCATCGTTTCAGCGCGATGTTATTGAATCTGCGCTGGATATGCTCCATCGGCAAGCAGGCCCGGTACTGGAAGATTACCCCCACGACGTGCCGGCCATTGATGACGAAAACTCGGTGGCCTGCCCCGTCTCCTTTCCAACAGAAGCCCCCCAGGACGCCTCATGGAAAACCCGGCTCGCGCGCGAGATCGGGGAACTCGCCCCGTGGTACGAACTGGGCCGCCGACGCCGTGGGGGCCGCAGCTTGGTCGGCATCGCCGATGCGTCACCCCAGCAGAACATTCAGCTGCTGGGAGAACAATTGGACGACAACGTCTTGCCAACCGACGTCGTTTGGCTAAAACGCGCGGTGGAAGATATCAAGGCTTATTATCTGGAAGCGATGACCGCACAACCCGGCGACTACGACAGCGTGACGATTCAAAGCCAGTTTTGGCAGCAGACTCAGTTTGGCGCTGCTGTGCTGGCCTTGCACCAGCAGTTCCAACATTCCGGCGATGACCGCCACAAGATGATTGCGCGCATTCTTGCGCCGAGAGAAGCTGTTGACGCCGCTACAGCTCAGGGAGGGAACACACCATGATGGAGATACAACCACTGACCGAAACCTTTGCCGCCGACGTTTGCGGCGTCGACGTCGCGCACCTATCAGACCACACATTCGATCGACTGTATGCCGCTTGGCTCAAGTACGGGGTCCTCAGACTGCGCAACCAACGGATTGACGAGGCACAGCTACAGGCATTCAGTGCCAAATTTGGTCCGTTGGAAGAGGCCCCTTTTGGTCGCATGTCCGAGGCAGACAAGGCGAAGATCGAGAATCGCTACGTCACTCAGTTGTCTAACATATTGGTGGACGGCAAGCCCATCGGCGGATTGGGCAACGCAGAGGCAACCTGGCATTCGGATATGACTTACGTCGACACACCCCCGCCTGCCAGCGTCCTGCTGGGTATCGAAATACCCGAGACCGGCGGCGATACTTGTTTTTCCGATCAGTGCGCTGCCTACCATGCTCTGCCCGCGTCGCTTAAAACACGGATCGCGGGCCTGACGATCAAACACAATGCCGCACACACCAGTATCGGCAAGCTGCGGCCTGGCTATGAGGCATTCGACGACCCCAGAGAGGCCCCCGGCGCCGTGCACCCCATTGTTCGGCCCCATGACGAAACCGGCCAGCCCGCCCTATACCTTGGTAGGCGGGAATGGGCCTATGTACCCGGATTATCACTGGATGATAGTGAGGCATTGTTGAATGAGCTGTGGCGTTATGCCGCACTCCCCAACCAAGTCTGGCGGCAAATCTGGCAACCCTTTGATTTAATCATTTGGGATAACCGACGGGTGCTTCACCGTCGCGACGATTTCGATCCGCAGTCTCGCCGCTTGATGAAACGCTGCCAAGTGCTATCAAAAACGGCAGAAGCTCAATAACGTTCTAGATCCTTCGCAAACAGCATGTCCATATTGCGAAATGCCTTGAACTCCAGATGATTGTCGCTCGGGTCTTTTAGAAAGAACGTGGCTTGCTCCCCGGGCCGATCTGGGAAGCGAATATGGTGATCAATGACGAAGGCCACCCCCCTGGCAGTGAGCTGTGCTAACAGGCCCTCATAATCAGCCCAGGGCATGATGATGCCGAAGTGGGACGCAGGCACCTCGTGGCCCGACACATCGTTCGTCGCCACGCTGGGATGATCAGCGGTATCCACCAAGTGCGTGACGAGTTGGTGGCCGAAAAAATCAAAATCAATCCACCGAGACGACTCTCTACCCGTGGCACATCCCAGCTGCTGGGCATAAAAATCGCGCGCCTGTTCAAGATCCGTGACTGGAATCGCAAGATGAAATCGAGGGCGTTGTACTGGGCTGCTATCTGGGTTCAAAACCGATGCGTCCATTGCTTGCTGAGCGTGCCATGCTACATACTTCTGCGCTCAAATAGCTTGCCTTTATAGATTGGAAACCCATGCAGCACTTCGACGATATTTATGCCCGGGCGGCGGCACGCAAAGGTGGTGAGCGCGAGCTTGAGCAACTGCTGGCTCCCATTCGAGACTCGACGGATCTGCGCACGGTCAGTGATGCCGATGTGCTGGCTGAGATGACCGCCTGCGTCTTTCGCGCAGGCTTCGTCTGGCGTGTGATCACGGCCAAGTGGTCTGGTTTTCAATCCGCGTTTCACGAATTCGACGTCACCCGCTGCGCCATGCTTTCAGACGAAGAGATCGAAGAGCTCACGGGCAACACTGACATCGTGCGTCACGGCACGAAAATTGCCAGCGTTCGCGATAATGCCCTCTACATCTTGGACATCCGAGCCGAACACGGCTCCTTTGGTGCCTTTCTGGCCGATTGGCCGGATTCGGATTTTGTTGGCCTTTGGCTGCACCTAAAGAAACACGGCAGCCGCTTGGGTGGTCAAACCGGTCGTTACTGTCTGCGTTTTCTGGGCTACGACACGCCTTTGTTGTCCAGAGACGTCGTGGCTGCATTGATCGGTGCCGGCGTCGTGGACAAGGAACCAACAAGTAAGCGCGATCTGGCTGCCATGCAAGACGCCTTTAATACCTGGCGGGAACAAAGTGATCGCAGCGCTCGGGAAATTTCGCGCCTGCTGGCCCTCTCTGTGGGCTAAGTCACCTGTGAGCCTAGCCGCACGTGGGTTAGATAGTCCGTGTTTAGAGGGCTATAGTGGCTGCGCACGAGGATGAGGCAAAGGACGAGGAAACAGCATGATCAACGTAACACCCAGTGGACAGGCCTGCGGCGCCGTCGTCACCGGCCTGGATTTATCACAGCCCCAGAGCGCTGACACCATTCGCGAGATCCGCGATGCGTGGCTCGAACACCATGTTCTGGCCTTTCCAGACCAACAACTCACCGACGACGACTTGGTCAGGGTTACCGACTACTTTGGCGCGGTTGGCGATGATCCTTACTTTGTGCCAATCAACAAAAAGACACCTGTCGTCGCCCTCACCCGCCGCGCAGACGAACAAGCTCCGGTATTCGCCGAAAATTGGCATACGGATTGGAGCTTCAAAAAACACCCACCCATTGGCACCTGCCTCTACAGCCTTGTCGTACCACCCGTTGGCGGGAACACGGGTTTTGCCAATCAGCAGATGGCCTTGGCACAGATGCCCGACGAGCTGCGCGCGCGACTCGAGGGCAAGATTGCCCTGCATTCCGCAGCCGCTGCCTACGGCCCCCAAGGCACTTACGGCGAAAAAGACCAGGGCAATGATCGCAGCATGAAGATTTTGTTTTCAGATCAAGCCAACAAATCGGAACCGCACCCCATCATCGCCAAGCACCCAGAGTCTGGCGTTGATACCGTATTTGGCACCGTGGGCTACATTCACACCATCGTAGACATGACCCAAGAGGACAGTCAGCAACTGATCATGGATCTCTACGCTTGGCAGACCCGAGAAGAGTTTCAGTACACCCATGTCTGGAAGCCGAACATGCTAGTGATGTGGGACAACCGTTCCGTCTTGCACCGGGCAAACGGTGGCTATGACGGCTATGACCGAGAACTGCACCGCCTTACGATTGCAGGAACCGCTGCTCTTGCGCTGTAGCAATTGTGGCCGGTCCTATTGCCCGTGGCGCTGATTTTTTCTAGGCTGCGGGCTTCCAAGAATCACCACCTCATCAATCAAGGAAGTCCTCATGAGCGAATTTGAAGATAAAGTTGTTGTCGTTACCGGTGCCGGGGGCGGCCTAGGTAAGTCTCATGCTCTGGAGTTCGCCAAGCGCGGTGCCAAGGTGGTGGTCAATGACCTCGGGGGCAGCGGGGATGGGGTTGGCGCCAGCGATATGGCCGATGTCGTGGTCGATGAAATCCGTCAGGCCGGTGGCGTCGCCATCGCCAACAAAGCGTCGGTTTCGAGCCGCGAAGGGGCAAAATCCATCATTGATGATGCGGTCGCAGAATTCGGCACCGTCGACATCTTGATTAACAATGCGGGCATTCTCCGCGACAAGAGCTTCAAGAAAATGTCCCTGGACGATTGGGATCTGGTCATGGACGTCCACCTCAACGGCAGTGCCTACGTGACACACGCGGCATGGCCCATCATGTACGAAAAGAACTATGGGCGAATCGTACTGACCAGTTCAACATCAGGAATATACGGCAACTTCGGGCAGGCAAATTATGGTGCGGCGAAAATGGGTATGCTGGGCCTGATCAACGTGCTCGCCATTGAGGGCGCATCGAAAAATATCCGCGTCAACGGGTTGGCCCCAAGCGCGGCGACGCGGCTGATCGCCACGATTCCCGGCCGGGAAGACCTAGACCCGGAAAACCCCGATGCCGACGTGCACCCTAAACTGGTGACCCCCGCGGTGCTGCTGATGGCCAGCGAAGACGCGCCAAACGGCAAAGTCATTCAAGCCGGTGGCGGACGCTTCTCGACCTGCGCCGTATTCAACAACGCCGACCTTGAGCTTGGAGTTGATGCTGATTACGAGGCTTTGCTGGAACATAAGGACCAGCTCTTGGACATGAGTCAGGCCATGGAAGGTTGGAATCGGCAGCGTCGCAGCTAACGAATCCTAGATTGCATCCATAAAAAGCCGGGATGGCCCGGCTTTTTGTCGCTGAGGCCTTAGAAGCCCAGCAGTGTCGCGTAGCGATCTCGATGGTATGCCTGATTGCCAAACGTGGTCTCGAGTACTCGAGCGCGTTTAAGGTAAAGCCCGGCGTCGAATTCGTCGGTCATACCAATACCGCCGTGAATCTGAATCAGCTGGTTCGACATATCGAACAAAAATTCACCGGTTTTAGCCTTAGATAGGGCGCTCATGGCTGCTTCGTCATCGGCCCCCTGATCAATAGCAATCACGCCGGCTTCGGCGCAGGAACGCGCCATTTCTTGGGCCGAATAGAGCTCCGCCGCGCGATGGCCAAGTGCCTGGAAAGAGCCAATGACCTTGCCAAACTGTTTGCGCGTCTTGAGATAATCCAGAGTCATCTCAAAGCTGTAACAGCCCACGCCCAGCATCTCCATAGCGATACCTGAGGCAGCCCTGTTCAACACGGCCTCATACAGTTCGCTACCGGCCATGGCGCCCAGGTGGGCATCTGCTGATACCGCCACGTCGGACAGGGTCACCCGAGCATAGTCACGGGAGTCTACGGTCTGCATGGCTCGACGGGACAGCCCCTGGGCATCGACTGGCACTAAGAATAATCCCACCGTTCCTTCGTCGGTCCGCGCGGCGACAACCAATGTGGTTGCGCTCATACCCTCCAAAACAAATGTTTTGGCACCATTGATGACGAAACCATCGCCGCTGGGTTGAGCGGTACTGTCCACGCGATCGCGTTGATGCCGCGAGTGTTCGTCTACCGCCAACGTCAAGACTTCGCTGCCATCGACGATCTGTGGTAACCAGTGCTGTTTTTGAGCCTCGCTGCCTCCCAAATTAAGGGCTGTTGCGCCGACATAGGCCGAAGCAAACAGTGGCGAGGCGCACAGCTGTCGTCCAAGTTGCTCCAAAATGACGCCAAACGTCAGGTAACCCAAGTCTGAGCCACCATAGTTCTCTGGCACCAAAATACCTGTCCAGCCCATATCCACCATGGCAGTCCACGCCTGAGGGTCAAAGCCCCCATCGCTATTGCTGTTACGGAATTCTCGGAATTTCTGCACCGGCAGCTGGGTTTCAACCCAAGAGCTGGCTTGATCCTTCAATATGGATTGTTCTTCTGTTAACGCTGCCATGGTCTATCCTTTTTGGGTTGTTTCGGGCAGACCCAAAACATTCTTGGAAATGATGTTGTTCTGTACTTCGTAAGAACCGCCATAAATCGACATCGCCTTACCCGACAGCCATTCACGTACGATGCCCAATTCGTCTTCCGCAAAATCGTCGCCCGACCAGCCAATGCCCTGGCTGCCCATGATTTCCAAGGCCAGCTCCGCCTTACCCTGCGCTACCCGAGTATTCGAATTCTTCAAGATCGACGCGGCGGCGCTCACTTCCACTCGACCCGCTGCCTCGTCTGTAATGCGCTGTGCCGTTAATCGATGAGCCGTGGCGTCCATGTAATTTCGGACCAAGCGCTGGCGAAGATCGCGATCAGCTAGCGCACCAGTGTTGTCGACACCGACAAACCGCTGGGCTTTGATGTGCAGGGGCTCGGCGTCGACCATGCTCACGCCACGTCCGCCGGTCTGGCTTTGGCGTTCGTGCTGCAGCAAGCGTTTCACCACACTCCATCCGTCATTGAGATTACCCAGCAAGTCACCCTTCTCTGCACGGGCTTCGGTAAAGTAGGTTTCGCAAAATGGTGAGACGCCGGAGATCAGGCGGATCGGACGGGTCTCAACCCCGTCCTGCTGCATGGGCAGCATCACGAAGCTAATGCCATCGCGTTTGCCTGCATCGGTATCGGTGCGCACCAAGGCACCACACCATTGGGAAATATGAGCACCCGACGTCCAAACCTTTTGGCCGTTCAGCGCAAAGTAATCACCCTTGTCCTCTGCCTTTGTCGATAGCGAAGCCAAATCCGAGCCCGCATTAGGCTCTGAAAGACCTAAGCACCAGCGAACTTCTCCACTAGCGATGCCTTTCAAATGCCGTTCTTTCTGCTCATCAGTTCCGTACTCCAACAGAGTTGGGCCCACCATGGTGATTCCCATACCCGTCATATGCGGAATCGGGTTATACGCACCTGCCTGGAAAATCTCTTCGCCAATGATGTCCGCTTCAGGATCGCTGAGGCCGCCGCCACCGAATTCTACAGGCCAAGTTGGGGCACCCCAACCTTTTTCGGCGAGACGCTGGCGCCAGGTTTCCATACCAGCCTTGACTTCATCACTGGCTTTCGCGCCGCTTTCACCACCGGCTAAACCGGCCAGATCCACGCCGGCCAAGCTGGCTGGGAAATTGTCCTGCACCCAGACTCGAACATCGCTGCGAAATCCGTCCAGTTGATTCGCGTTCTCCATGACTTCGTTCCTTTCTCAATAAAAATTTCTGTCGTCGACTCAAATGCGCTCGATGATCACCGCTGGTGCCATACCACCGGCAGCACACATGGTGATCAGAGCCGTTGATCGGCCGCTTCGCTCAAGCTCGTCCAACGCCGTTCCGATGAGCATGGAACCCGTCGCGCCGATCGGATGGCCGAGGGCGATCGCGCCGCCATTGACGTTAACCTTGGCGTGATCTACATCGAGATCGCGCATGAATTTCATCGGCACAACCGCAAAGGCTTCATTCACTTCGAACAGATCGATGTCGTCGATCGTCATACCGGCCTTGCCTAACACTTTCTTCGCCGCATCAACCGGAGCGTTCAAAATGTACTCTGGCGAGTGGCCCATATTCGCCATAGCGACGATACGTGCACGAGGTTTCAGATCGTTTTTCTGAGCGTACTGCTGTGACGCCATCACCAAGGCACCGGCTCCATCAACCACGCCCGACGAACTGCCCGCATGATGGCGATGCTCGACAACCAGCCCGGGCCAACGTTCGGCCACCATTTCGCGATAGGTTCTGCCGGAATCAAAGAAGGGCATATCCATCAAGCCTTCAAACGCCGGCTGCAAACCCGCCAGCGATTCCGCCGTGGTCTGTGGACGCGGGTACTCTTCTTGATCCAGCGCCAGAGTACCGTCGGCGTTGTGCACTGCCACCAGGGACTTGTGAAACGCGCCCTCTTGCAGAGCGACTCCCGCGCGCCGCTGGCTTTCCAACGAAAAAGCATCCAACTCGGCCCGGCTGAAATTTTCTTCTGTCGCAATAATGTCTGCGGAGATACCCACATTGAGCTGAGGATAGAGTCGACGCAGATCTTCGTTACCTGCATCCAACGGGAATGGCGGGGCTTCGCTGCGCGTGTAGGACATCATCTCAACACCGCCCGCGACAATCAGGTCCTCCATTCCAGACATGATATTGGCAGCGGCCAGATTGACCGCGGTGATACCACCGCCGCAGAAGCGATCCAATGTTACCCCAGAAGCTCTGGTGGAGAAGCCCGCATCCAGCGCTGCCATACGACCGACGCATGAACCCTGTTTCTGGAACTGGCTGCTGCAGGACATAATGACGTCGTCAATCTCATCGGTTTTGAGATCACTGCGTTCGGCTAGCGACTTCAGCACCGTGGACAACAGCTTCTGCGGATGTACTTCCCACAGTGCGCCCTTACCTTGTTTTCCCACTCCCCGAGGTGTTCGGGCCGCATCAATAATCCAAGCTTCGCTCATCAGATCCTCTCCTTTCAAATCAGACCACGGATTCTGCTGGATCGGGGTGCATGAGTCACCACTTGAACCTGTGCGGAATTTAGGTTTTACCGGACAAAAGTCGGCCATAAAACGGCGCTGCCGGTAGTTCATCAGTCCGACTTTCGATACCGTTACGGCTTAGCTTCGGACCATCAGATGACTGACTTCCTTTGGCATTCCACACCCTTGATTGCAGCACTGATTTTCGTGCTGGGCAGCTGTGTGGGCAGCTTTATCAACGTGGTGGCCTTCCGCTTACCCATCATGAGCCAACTCGACACCGACACGAGTCGATTCAATCTGGCCTATCCTTCTTCTCATTGCCCGTCTTGTGCCCAAGCCATTAAACCCTGGCAAAACCTGCCGATTGTTGGCTATCTTTGGTTGCGGGGGCGATCACGGTGCTGCAACCAGCCCATCGGCATACAGTATGCGCTCACTGAGTTAATCACCGGTGCGGTCAGCGTTGGTGTACTCGTTTACCTGATGGGCGTCGCGGGTCCGCTGGTCAACAACAGCCCCGCATTCTTGACGCTGCTCTGCAGTACCCTAGGACTGTTCTGGTGGCTTATCGCCATCCTTACCATCAGCCGTCAACACCCCGCCAACGTGAGCCCTGTGTGGCAAAGCCTACTTTGGTTGGGCTTGTTGGCGAATCTCGACGGTCAGTACCGCCCCTTGCCCGAAGTCGTTGGGCTAGCGTTTTTCGCCTTCGTGGTTGGTAACTTGGCGCAGACATGGGTGTCTCACGGGCAGGATCGGGTGAAACTACTAACGCACGGGGTAGCTGCCGGCCTGGCGTGGTTTGGTACCACGTTCCTGCTGCCCCTAGCCGGGCTCGCCCTGAGCGTTGGGGCGGCAAGACTACGGTCGCGTGTCGGCGGCTATGTCGGCAATGAAACCTCAGGGGGACGCCAGCTGCAAATCGGTCAGAGCGCTGTTGCTACAGCCATGGTTTTGTCCTGGTTTTTCAGCATCTGACGCCACTGTACGCCTTTTGACCGCACATTCGAAAAACCACCGCCGTCCAGAATTGAGCAGCGACCCTCGATGCGCGGGGGTGTCTCATCATCCGATGTCGCAAGTGCGATCTGATAGCTCAAATCGTCCCGCTGGATGCTCACCTCGAATCCAGAACTCGCGCCTTGTTCTGACCCGGGAAAAGTTGCTGTAACGACATCAGGGGATACGGTCATCGACTGACTACGTAGCGAAGCGATACGCTGGCCAAATCCCCCCACAAACTCAGCTTGGTTCCGGTTCATGTCCAGTCGATACATGTGCTGCCAACGGAACTCTGACGCGCTTACCACGCACACAAGCTGCTCAGAAAACGTTGGCCGTGCCGGGGAGTCGATTCGACCGTTGCCGGCACCTTTACCGACGCGCTCGCAACCTGCACAGAGGAGAAAGGCGACGGTCAAAGCAAGCGTCTTTAGCCAAAAGCCACCGTTGGCCCGAAACGGTTCAACGCTCAAAATACCGCCACCCCCTCTCAAATCACACCGTTCATACATAGAAATATACCGTCTATCCGCATTTCCACCCATTTAACCACTATAAGTTTACAAAAGTGGGGCCGCATCTCGGACCGATACGAGCAGGCATTCGCAAACTTGCTTTTTACACGGAACACCCTATGCCTAAAATCACCTTGGCGGCCAAGTCGTCCGTTTTTTTACTGATCATCTGCTTGTCTACTAGCATTACGGTCGGCTGGATCAGTTACATCAGCAGCAAAAATTCTCTACAAACCCAGACTTTTGACCGCTTGACCGCTATACAGGCCGCGAAAACCGATGAGATCGAACGATACTTTGAGCAGACAGTTCATCAAATTCAGGTGATCTCCGAGAACCCCAACACGATCAACGCCGTTGAACAATTTTCTGCGGCAGTGCAAACCCTCAATAACCAACCGATAGATCAACGCTTACAGCGCGCCGATGGTCTGCTAGCCAAATTTTACCGCGACGACTTTTTGCCACGGGTGAGCTCCGCAATCACATCCGGTGCCCACAATCCTCAGACAGAGACCGCTAGCACGTCAGCTCTTATGCCGAAAAGCGCTGCCGCAATTCATCTGCAACACCACTACATCGCCGCGAATCCAAACATCACAGGCGAAAAGCACCGATTAAAGCGCGCCGAGGGCGATACAAGCGAATACGCCAATGTGCACGCCACCTACCATCCAATTTTTCGCAGTTTTTTGGACAAACTCGGGTTCTACGACATCTTCTTGATCGACAGCCAATCCGGCGACGTCGTGTATTCGGTTTACAAAGAAACTGATTTCGGCACCAGTCTGACTAGCGGCCCCTATGCGGACACCAACATAGCCCGGGCATTTCGCTTAGCCAACCGTGCGGATTCCCACGGCGCCGCGCACTTCGTAGACTTCGAGCCGTACCGCCCGTCCCTAGATGCCCCGGCCGCATTCATCGCCACGCCTATCACCCGCGGCCAAGAGCGCTTGGGCGTGCTGGTGTTTCAGATCCCTGTCAACCGCATCAACGAAATAATGACCAGTAACGGCGAATGGCTAGAGCACGGCTTGGGCGAATCAGGCGAGATTTATCTGGTCGGCCCTGATTTCACCATGCGTAGTGCGTCGCGTTTTTACGAGGAAGATCCTGCTGGCTACGTCGAAACGCTAAGGGAATTGGGTTATCCACAGCAAAAGCTCGATCAGTTAACCCGTTATGCCACATCTATCCTGAATCAAAGCGTCAACACAGACGCGGCCCTATTCGCCCTAGCGGGGGACCGCGGCACAAAAGTCATCCGGGACTATCGCAAAATCGATGCGCTGAGTTCCTATGGCCCTATCAACTTCGGCGAACAACAGTGGGCGGTGATTGCGGAAATGGATGCGGCAGAGGCCTTTGCCCCAGTAGCAGCGCTGCAAAAAACCATCGCAATCTGGACGCTTTCTATTGCCTGGATCGCCGTCGCCTTGGGTATTTGGGCCGCCCACGCGCTGACCGCACCACTTGTTGCGCTAACCGAAGCAGCCAAAGTTGTGGGAACCGGCGGACACGTCGATCCACTGCCCCATCACTCGCGTGACGAAGTGGGAGAACTAACCGATGAGTTCAACCAAATGGTCAGCAACTTACGCGAGCAACAGGTCACCATCGACCGCCAAACAGCAGAGAACTATGAGCTGCTGCTAAACGTACTACCGGAACCCATCGCCAATCGCCTGAAAAATGGTGAGGTTCACATCGCTGATGCGTTTCCGAGCGTCAGTGTGCTCTTTGCCGACATTGTCGGCTTCACCGAAATGTCCCGCGGCGTCCCTCCCATTACGATCTTGCGCATGCTGGACGACCTCTTTGGTGCCTTTGATCAGAAGGCTCTTGAGCTCGGCGTCGAAAAAATCAAAACCATTGGCGACTCGTACATGGCGGTCTGCGGACTGCCTCATGCCAACGACGCACACGCAGACCAAATCGCCAAGCTAGCATTCGCTATTTTGCAGTGTCTGGCCGAGTTCAATAACAAAAATGGTACGCATCTAAAAATGCGAATTGGCGCTCACAGCGGTGCTGTTGTCGCCGGTGTCATCGGTACCAGCAAATACATTTACGACTTGTGGGGCGATACCGTCAACATGGCGAGCCGGATGGAGTCCACAGGCATTCCCGATCAAATTCAAATATCCAAAGCCTTTCGCGACCAATTGGTCACCCCACTCGAAATGGACTTTAGAGGGTCATTGGAAGTGAAAGGCGCAGGCCTCGTTGACACCTATCTGTTAAACCAGAGCACGCCCTTGGCAGCATGATGATTCACGACTGGGTCTACAGCTCAAGCGCACTGCCGTCGTAATTGATAAACTGCCCGTTCTGCCCCATATCCAGTTCTGCAAATCGTTGAGCCAAGGCCTCAGCGCTTTGCTCCACCGAAAGGTGTGCACTGGCTCCACCCATATCCGTCCGCACCCAGCCCGGGTGGTAGGCGGCGACCGCGATCCTCTCCTCGGCCAGTTCATGACTGAGCGTCACCATAATGTTGTTCACGCCTGCCTTTGAGGATCGATAAGCGTAGGCGTTGGCCGCGTCGTGTTGTTGACTGCCCATATGCGAGGAAATAATCGCGATCCCGGCGCTGCCGCTACGTCGCAGATGCGGCAAAAAGGCCTGAACAGTAAAAAATGGACCCGCAATATTGGTTGTGAGGACGCCGGCGAACGCCGTCATGGCTTCAGGGGTTAGCGCGTTTTCACTGCCCCCTAAACCCCTGTATCCGTTCAGGATACCGGCGTTACAAACCAGTAAATCAAGACCGCCAACAACGGCGTCCGATGCTTGCTTCAGCGATTCAGCATCGGTGACGTCCAAGCCAATAACACTGATATTGTCAGCCGATCGCGCCAGTTGCTGCAGCGCCTCAGCAGACGCGGGCCGACGGCATCCCGCATAGACATGCTCCGCGGATTTGGCAAGCAAATGCACCAGAGCCAGCCCAACGCCACGATTGGCACCGGTAATCAAAATACGCTTGGACATATCAAATCTCCTGCTAAGACTGGGTGCGACCGCGGATCAGATCGGCCATTCGCTCGGCCAACATGATCGTTGGGGCATTTAAATTACCGTTGGTAATGTGCGGGAAAATCGATGAATCGATAACCCGGAGACTCGGTATACCGTGGACACGCCCTTCCGAGTCGACCACTGCGTCCAGGTCCTTACCCATGCGACAGGTACCGCACGGGTGGTAGGCACTTTCTGCATGAGATGCCACAAAGGCATCTAGGGCTTCATCGCTTTGAACCGCTTCACCGGGACTCAACTCGGTTCCGCGCAAATGATCAAGCGCAGGCTGGGCGAAAATTTCTCGGGCCTTACGAATGGCCGCGCGAAAAACCTGCCGGTCTTCCTCGTGACTCATGTAATTGAAGACAATTTTAGGCGGCTCATTGACGCGCTTACTGCGCAGCGTCACTGAGCCCCGGCTCTTCGGCAGCATGGGCCCCACATGCACCTGAAACCCATGCCCCCGCGCTTTGGCTGAACCATCGTATGACATGGCCGTGGGCAGAAAATGAAATTGGATATCTGGTTGGCTTTGGATCTTGTCACTGCGAATGAAGCCACCAACCTCAAAGTGGTTGGTCGCCCCCAACCCAGTATGGCAAAGCAGCCATTGAAGACCTATTCTCGCTCGTCCCAGCAAACCCAGATGTTTGTGCAGAGAAATCGGTTCGACGCAGGCCTGCTGCACATACACCTCCAAGTGATCCATCAGGTTCTGACCGACACCTGGCAGGTTTTGAACAGGCTCGATACCAACAGAACGCAAGTGTTCTTCCGGCCCAATACCAGACAACATCAGCAGCTGGGGAGAATTGATGGCACCGGCACTCAGTAGCACCTCACGTCTGGCTGCAATGCCGTGCCTTTTGCCACGAACCTGAGCATCCACTCCCACGGCTCGCCCTTCCTTTAGACGAATGCGCTCTACGATGGCATGGGTCAGCACCCGAAGATTTGGTCGGTTGAGCGCGGTACGCAGATAGGACCGAGAAGTCGACGAGCGACGCCCTTGCGCCACCGTCATCGGCATGGGCCCGAAGCCCTCTTGCTGAGCGCCATTCAAGTCGTCCGTATGGGGATGGCCGGCTTGCTCTGCGGCCTGCAAAAAGGCTCCGTACAATGGATTTTTTAGGTCGCCCGTGGTGGTGCCCAAGGGGCCTTCGCCGCCCCGGTAGTCGTCGGCACTCCGGCCTTCGTCAGCACATTGAGCTTTTCTAAAGTACGGCAGCACCGATTCGTAATCCCAACCATCGGCTCCCATATCAGACCAACGGTTATAATCCTCGGCATTGCCGCGCACATAGACCATGCCATTGATCGATGACGAGCCACCCAGCACTCTGCCTCGCGGACACGCCAGACGACGGTCATTCATGTTGGGTTCGGGCTCACTTTGATAGCACCAGTCAAACTTAGGCCGTCCCATCGGCAGATAAAATGCGGAGGGCATGGCTAGCATCCAGCTTCTATCTTCACCGCCGGCTTCCAGCAAAAGCACGGACGTTTTGGGGTCTTCGCTCAAACGATTCGCCAGTACGCAGCCTGCGGAGCCTGCGCCAACAATCACGTAATCGGCGCTAAATCGTTCTGCCGGCATATTGGTCCTTACTGCAATGACACGAAGCCCCGAAGCTCTAGGTTAGACGTTGCACATCAATGTGCTGAACATTGAGTGAACTCACTTCGTATTCCACAAAGTTTTTCACATAATCCGTATCTTTTTCCGCTGCCAACGCACCCAGAGCTATTGAAATCAGCGCTTCCAACATACCGGCGGTATCGGCACCGTGGTCCTTGGCCTGCTCACCAAGCGCAGCAACAGTCTGTTTTGCGAGCCCCCATTTAGACATTGGCATCTCCTGAATAACACATTTGCTTTCGACCAGTTTACGCCGGATTTTGATTCACTCCTACGCAGTGGTTCTCAGATCCAATACAACATGAACGGTTAGCTCGGTTCTGAATCCAGTTCGAACGCATCGTGAAGCGCCCGCACGGCGAGTTCAACATAGCGCTCCGCGATGACTACGGAGATTTTGATTTCCGAGGTCGAGATCATTTGTATGTTGATGTTCTCCAGAGCAAGCCGATCAAATACCTTCGTCGCCACCCCGGCATGCGATCTCATGCCAACGCCCACGATGGACACCTTAGCGATGGTGTTATCACCCGTTACCTCGCGAGCGCCAATCTCCGTAGCAACGTCTTGGAGCAAAGCCATGGTCGCCTCATACTCCGGCCGCTTTACCGTGAAGGTAAAATCAGTCATACCATCAACACTCGTGTTCTGCACGATCATGTCGACTTCGATGTTCTTAGCGCCCACCGGCCCCAAAATCTTCGAGGCAATACCGGGCAAATCTGGCGCGCCTGAGACCGTAATTTTCGCTTCGTCCACAGCATGCGCGATGCCAGACACTTCGGCTTGTTCCATCGTATCGTTCTCCAATGTGATTAACGTACCGGGGCCATCCACGAAGGTCGACATCACCCGCAGGGGCACTCGATATCGACCTGCAAACTCCACCGAGCGCGGATGCAGCACTTTGGAGCCAAGACTGGCCAGCTCCAACATTTCTTCAAACGTAATTTGTTGCAGGCGACGGGCGCCGTCGACAATTCTGGGGTCGGTTGTGTACACACCCTCGACGTCGGTACAGATTTCGCACTCGTCTGCCTCTAGGGCTGCTGCTAGGGCCACAGCGGAGGTGTCGGACCCACCTCGACCCAAGGTTGTGATTTCGCCCAGATCGTTTACCCCTTGAAAGCCCGCAATCACGGGCACAACGCCGTCAGCGATTTCTCTGCGTAACACCTCAGTATCGATACGCTCAATTCGCGCTCGCCCGTGGGCTCCGTCAGTGTGCAGTGCGATCTGGTCCGCAAGAAACGACTTCGCCGCTATACCCCGCTGAAGCAGAGCAATACTCAGCAGCGCAATGGTGACCTGTTCGCCGGATGATGTCAGCACGTCCATTTCTCGGCGGCTGGCAGCGGGACCACCCAGCTCATGACCCATACCAACCAAACGGTTGGTTTCACCTGACATGGCCGATACCACGACCGCCACCTGATGGCCTTGGGCCAGATACCCGGCAACCCGCTCCGCGACTTGGGCAATACGCTCGGTGCTGCCCACGCTGGTGCCACCGTATTTTTGAACGATCAATGCCATGTATTTATCCGTTAATATGGGCCGAAACCCGATCATGTACTGCGGTTGAAACCCGCGGAAAACACCAGTGCATCACGCCGACAGCTTGGCCTCGGCCCAACTGCGAGCCAATTCTAAGGCCTCGGCAACTGCGTCTGCGCGATCGCCGCCGCCAGCCCGCGCGAGATCCGGCCGACCTCCGCCCTTGGCACCGACCACAGGGGCAACGGCCTGCATCAGTTCTGAGGCCGACAAGCGATCAGCCAAGCCCTTACTTGCTCCGGCAACCAGCGCCACCTTGCCACCGTCAACGACGGCGAGCACTACGATGGCGTCGCCTTGCAGCTGAGAACGCACGGTATCCAATGTTTGCATCATGGACTTGTTGTCACCGTCGACTTGAGCCGCCAAGAACTGAACGCCATTAATGTCCACGACCTCGCCACTCAAATCCGAACTTTTGTTCGCCGCTAACTGCTGCCCCAGCTGCTCGACCTGACGCGCCAAGTTTCGATTCTCGGACACCAACTGTTGCAGCCGATTGCCAAGCTCACGCCGGCTTACCTTCAGTGTTTGACCGATTTCAGCAAGCATGTCTTGATCATCCCGCACGGTTCGCAGCGCTTCTTCGCCGGTAACCGCCTCTATGCGTCGAATACCCGCAGCGATCCCCGCCTCAGAGATGATTCGGAACAGTCCGATGTCCCCGGTACGATCCACGTGGGTGCCCCCACACAGCTCCATGGAAAATCCATCGCCCATACTCAGGACTCGAACTTGGTCGCCGTACTTTTCGCCAAACAACGCGGTGGCGCCCCCCTCTACCGCTTCGTCGTAACTCAGCACCTGAGTGTCTACGCCGGTGTTTAAGCGCACCTGTTGGTTGACGAGATATTCTATTTGTTCCAACTGACTCGCCTCAATAACGCCAGTGTGCGCGAAATCGAAACGTAGCTTGTCCGCGTTCACTAAGGAGCCTTTTTGTTGAACGTGGTCGCCTAGAATCTGTCGCAACGCCGCATGTAACAAGTGGGTTGCCGAGTGATTTGCTCGAACTTTTGTGCGACTGGTATCGTCCACCTCGGCCTGAAGCGTATCGCCAGGGGAGATGGTTCCGCTCAGCAGTCGACCGATGTGCAGATATTGATCACCGCTGATTTGGGTATCGGACACTTCAAAACGCGCCGTATCACTGCGCAGAATGCCGCTATCTCCTACCTGACCGCCGCTTTCGGCATAAAACGCTGTCTGATCCAGCACGACCACACCCTCGGGGTTTACCGAATCTACGGCCGACACGCTGTCTCCCTCGCTGTCAAAGACCGCCAGCACCTTAGCTTCGTTGTTCAGGTGTTCATAACCACAGAATGCTACTTTTTCCTTTACACTGATTTTCTGACCAAGACTGGTGGCGAAGCTGGTCGCAGCGCGTCCTCTCGCTCGCTGGGCATCCATCGCTTCATCAAAGCCTGATTGATCGACTTCCATGTTCAACTCACGGGCAACATCCGCGGTGAGATCTACCGGGAAGCCATAAGTATCGTAGAGTTTGAATGCCACATCACCTGGCAACGTGTTGCCAGAGACATCACCGAGTTCTTTTTTCAGCAGCTCCATACCCTGATTGAGCGTTTCGCTGAAACGCGCTTCTTCATCGGCCAGTGCACGGGTCACGTCGTCCGCACGCTCGGCCAGCAATGGATAGGCCTCGCCCATCTCCTCAACGAGTACCGGCACAAGCTTGTGGAAAAACGGTTCTTTGATATCGAGCTTGTAACCGTGACGTAAACCTCGACGTATGATGCGCCGCAGCACATAGGCACGATCTTCATTGCCGGGCAACACCCCATCAGCAATGAGAAAGGCGCTACTGCGAATGTGATCCGCAATCACCCGAAGAGATGCCGTATGCAAGATTTGGGATTGATCACTGATACCCGCGTGCTTGCCGGCCTCTTGCATAAGGCGGGCAAACAGATCGATTTCGTAGTTGCTGTGCACACCCTGAAGTATGGCCGCCATACGCTCTAAGCCCATGCCAGTATCGACACCCGGCTGCGGCAGTGAGTCCATGCTGCCATCAGCATTGCGGTCGAACTGCGGAAAGACCAGATTCTGAAATTCGATGAATCGATCACCGTCTTCGTCAGGAGAACCGGGAGGGCCACCGGCTATCGAGGGGCCGTGATCGTAAAACAGTTCTGTACAGGGGCCACAGGGACCGGTATCGCCCATGGTCCAAAAATTTTCTTCCAGATCGATGATGCGCTCGTCGGCAATACCCAACTTATCGCGCCAAATTTTACGCGAGTCGTCGTCTGTGGGATGAACCGTGATCAATATTTTACTGGCGTCCAAACCCGCGACATCCGTAGCGAATTCCCAGGCCCAAGTGATGGTTTCTTCTTTGAAGTAGTCACCAAAACTGAAGTTGCCCATCATTTCAAAAAAGGTGTGATGACGCGCGGTATAACCCACATTTTCAAGATCGTTGTGTTTGCCGCCTGCGCGAACACAGCGCTGGGCCGACGTTGCTCGAGAGTAGCCCGGGTCGGATTTGCCTAGGAGCGGATCCTTGAATTGATTCATTCCCGCGTTTGTAAACAGCAACGTGGGGTCGTTATTCGGCACCAAGGAACTCGAGGGTACGATGCGGTGGCCTTTAGACTCGTAAAAGTCTAGGAAAGCATTACGTAAATCTGCAGTTTTCATCGTGTGGAATCTGGCCACCAAAAAAGGAGCCCAAATACTAAATCATTCGGGTCGCTATTGGCAGGACTCCAGCACGTTCTCAGGGGACTTCTCGTGGATTTCCTGAGGCAAGGGTGTGACTAGGGCGCTAGCGAAGATTAGTCATCATCCTGCTCAAAGCCAGACAAGCCGATTTTGATCGCTCGGGACGCAACCGCGCCAGAGAAGCCCCGTCGCGCCAGAAATCGTGCCAAACGCCCGCGTTCCTTTTGTTCGCGCTGCCAAGCCTCGCGACGCTGATCTGCACTGTCCGGTTCCTCAAACCCTGGGGCCTGAGCATGCTCAGACTCGTCGTTATACTCGTAACCGTGATTGAACAATGCGCCTCGAGATTGGGCCTTGGATGTTTTCTTTTCTACCTGTGCAACAGCGTATTCCAACCAACGGTCTTCATGAGGCTGAAGCAACTCATCAATTAACTCCGCATCCAGCCCGTTTTGCGCTAATTCGCGAGCGATAAACACCGGCCCATAACCTCGGGCGACCCGACTCCGGCAAAACGCCTCGCCATAACGGGTGTTACACAGATAGCCTTGAGACTGCATCTCTGTGACGACGTTCACGACGGCGTCAGGGGAGAAACGACGCTCTAGCTTCGTGGCCAGCTCGTTAACACTGTACTCGCGACCGGCCAGCAAGCGTATGGCAGCGGCGAAGCATTTCGTTTCGCTGCTTTGATCACCACTGCTTTGATCACCACTGCTTTGATCACCGCTGCCCTGTCCGCTTCTTTCGCTGCGTCTTTGACCTCTCTTTCGGCTGCCTCTTTGCGTGGCTCTGTGGTCATCGTTTTCACTGAAGAAGTCTTCGTTGTCGTGGTTTGCCATTAGCTGTGTGACCTAGCGGGACCTGTCTCCCCTAGGCCTAACCCCGTTATTGGTCATCGAGGCCGATATCGCCAGGTGCCGCTTCGCCCGCGTCAACGATCTCTTCAACATTCTTGCCCTTTCCGTCGAGCGCAGGCATCAGTTGCTGACGAATGCGGCCTTCAATCTCTTCTTTCAGCTCTGGATGATCGTCAAGGAAGTCCGCCGCGTTCTTGCGGCCTTGGCCAATGCGTTCGCCATTGTAGGAGTACCACGCTCCGGACTTTTCGACCATATTTTGCTCGACACCCAGCTCCAGAATCTCGCCGGTCCGGTGGATACCCTGTCCGTACAGAATTTGGAATTCGGTCTGACGAAATGGCGGTGCAACTTTGTTCTTCACCACTTTCACCCGGGTTTCGTTGCCCACAACCTCATCGCCATTTTTGACTGCACCGATTCGACGAATGTCCAGTCTCACCGACGAGTAGAACTTAAGTGCGTTACCACCGGTGGTCGTTTCTGGAGAGCCAAACATCACGCCAATTTTCATTCGGATTTGATTGATAAAGATCACCAGGGTGTTTGACTGCTTGATATTACCCGTCATCTTTCGCAGAGCTTGGCTCATCAGTCGCGCCTGCAGCCCCACATGGCTATCCCCCATGTCGCCTTCAATTTCGGCTCGTGGCGTCAGCGCGGCTACGGAGTCAACGATAATCACATCTACTGCCGCGGAGCGAACCAGCATGTCGCAGATTTCCAGCGCTTGCTCTCCGGTGTCTGGCTGAGAAACCAGCATATCGTCTGTATTGACGCCCAAAGCCTGAGCATACATTGGGTCCAGCGCGTGCTCGGCATCGATGAATGCACAGGTGCCGCCCGCTTTTTGCGCCTCGGCAATTACCTGCAGAGTCAGGGTTGTTTTACCAGAGGATTCTGGACCGTAAATTTCAACCACACGCCCTTGTGGCAAACCGCCGATACCAAGGGCGACATCGAGACCCAGAGAACCTGTCGAAATGGACGGAATCTTCACCAGCTCTTTATCACCCAAACGCATCATGGAGCCCTTACCAAACTGACGCTCGATTTGCGCCAAAGCGGCACTGAGCGCTCGTTCTTTTTCAGGACTGGTTTTATCTGCACTTATGCTGGCGGACTTAATGCTCTCTTTAGCCATTGTCTTTCCTCTCTTTATGTTGAGCCTTTCGTTATGTGCTCAATGTGCTCACGTCTATCGTTTTGCGCCCAGCTGGCTGCGACGTTGTTAATCAGTGACACCTTGCGGAGATCACATGGCTGGTACTGTATATCCGTTCAGTAGTGCTCGCAAGGGGCACCATCAACATTTAGTCGTCTATATGCCCTCTTCATCCTCGCGACTTTGCTCGCTATTGGCCTCGCCTAAGACCGCCTGGGAAGCCGGCAAGATCACAAAACTCCTTGATGCCTGTTGACGATTATTTGTCCACTGTAGTTCACTGACCGCCCTTTTGGGCTTTCACTACTTTTGGGCTTTCACTACTTTTGGGCTTTCACTACTTTCGCGGGATCACTATGCCTTCTAACCCTCCGCCGTCCGGCCCGGCTGCGACGAATCCGGCCTCAGCGGATTCCGCCAAGGTGACGCCCATGATGCAACAGTACTTGGGTATCAAGGCCGATCATCCAGATGCCCTATTGTTTTACCGGATGGGTGACTTTTATGAGCTGTTTTTCGACGATGCAAAAGTCGCATCTGACCTGCTTGATATCACGTTAACGGCTCGAGGGCACTCCGGCTCTGAACCCATTCCGATGTGCGGTGTTCCCTACCACGCGGCGGACGGCTACTTGGCCAGGCTAGTGAAATTAGGACGCAGCGTAGCGATCTGCGAGCAGGTCGGCGATCCGGCGACGAGCAAGGGGCCTGTCGAACGACGAGTTCAGCGCATCGTCACACCGGGAACCCTGACGGATGACGCATTACTGGAAACCAAAACAGACAGCGCGATCGCAGCGATTTTCTTTTCCGCCGATGCCGTTGGTTTGGCTCTGCTCAATCTTTCCTCAGCGCAACTGCAGTTGCAGCAATTGCGCACACCCAACGCGCTATTGGACGCGGTGACTGCGATGCGACCAGCAGAAATTTTGCTGCCCCTAAGTGAGGCAAACCAGTGGCAGCAACCACTTTCGAACTTCGCCGCGGTCACTTGCCTTGACGATACGCGGTACAAACCACAACAGGCGGCAAGGCTACTCAACCAGCATTTCAATCACGATGTGCCCATGGTTGCCGGCTTAGCCCCAGATTCCCCATGCCTCATTGCCGGAGAAGCCGCGCTGGCCTACGCCAAGGGCACCCAATGTCAGGATCTGAGCTTTTTGCAGACCGTATCGGTCAAAGAGGATCAGCAACACATCGGTATGGACGCCCAGAGCAGGCGCAACCTTGAAATCGATGTCCGCAGCAATGGCGCAACGGATCACACACTGCTGAGCTTGATGGACTCTACCGTTACGCCCATGGGCAGTCGGCTGCTTCGGCGCTGGCTGCACGAGCCATTACAGGATGTTCTTCAGGTGCTGCTGCGTCAGCAGTGGATTGGCGACGTGCTTGAGGCTCTCGCCACAGACGAGATACGCGGACAAATCAAACCCGTGGGTGACCTTGAACGCATTTTGACCCGTATCAATCTAGGCTCTGCATCCCCCCGGGATATTGGCAAGCTTCGAGACGCCCTGGGTTTGCTGCCTCAGATTAAGGCCGCACTGCAGGAACTGCCGGGCCAACTCAATCGGCAATTGATTGAAGCCCTTGGCGACTTCGTTGAATTGCATGCGGAACTGGCCAGCACCTTGGTCGAAGACCCACCGGTTACCCTTCGCGAAGGCGGCGTATTTGCCCAAGGCTTCAATGAGGAGCTTGACCAACTGCGCAAGGTCACAACGCATTCGGCTAACTGGCTCGCCGAATTGGAGCGCGACGAACGCGAACGTACGGGCATAGCGTCGTTAAAAGTCGGCTATAACCGCGTACACGGCTACTACATCGAAACCTCCAAATCGGCCAAGGGTGACGTTCCCGACGAATACATACGCCGCCAAACCCTGAAAAACGCTGAACGTTACATTACACCGGCGCTCAAGGCATTCGAGGAAGACGCTCTGCGCAGCCAAGGCAGATCCCTTCAGCTCGAGCGCACGCTGTTTGGCGACCTTCTGATCCAACTGGCCGATGGTGCTGCGGCGCTGCGGGCGGCATCGGATGCGATCGCTCAAACCGACGTGCTTGCCTGCCTTGCGGAACGCGCATACAACCTCGGCTTCAATGCGCCTACCTTTGTCGAGCAGCGCGGGGTCCACATCGAGCAGGGCTGGCATCCGGTGGTCAAAAACAGTTCTACCGACGCCTTCATCTCCAATGACCTGATGCTTTCACCCCAGCAGAGTATGTTGATCGTGACGGGGCCCAACATGGGCGGTAAGTCGACTTACATGCGGCAGACCGCCTTGATATGCCTGCTGGCCTACGTGGGCAGCTATGTCCCTGCCGCCGCCGCAAATCTCGGCCCGATTGATCGGATTTTTACCCGCATTGGCGCCGCCGACGATCTCACCAGCGGCCGTTCAACCTTCATGGTGGAGATGACCGAGACAGCCCATATTCTGCACAACGCCACCGCCAACAGTTTGGTGTTGCTGGACGAAATCGGTCGCGGCACCAGCACCTATGATGGCCTAGCACTGGCTTGGGCGTGTGCGCAAAACTTAGCCGAGCAAAGCCACGCGCTGACGCTGTTTGCCACCCACTATTTCGAACTGACCAGCCTACCCACTCGCTGCCCCAACGTTGGCAACATCCACTTGAGTGCCAAAGAACATCGGGGCGACATCGTCTTTTTGTACCAGGTGCAAACAGGTGCCGCGAGCCAAAGCTACGGTATTCAGGTAGCCAAGCTGGCGGGAGTGCCAAAAACCGTGCTGGATATTGCCCGAGCGCAATTGCGCGGATTTGAGCAAAATGCCGTGCTTGGAAAAGCCGCGGCCAGCGGTCAGTCAGATCTCTTTATTGCTGGTGACGAGGGCGAGCTAGGTCACATGATGGATGAAGACGATAGCGCCCGGCGCGAGGCCGCTGAAGCGCTGGTTGACGAACTCAAGCGTATCGATGTCGACGAGTTATCGCCGCGTCAGGCGTTGGATGTATTGGATCGCTTGAAGCAGCTTGCCAATGAGGAGTTTCCAAGCGACTAGACAGTACCAAGCCATTCGTTAAACTACCGCGCTTTCATTCGCTGCCTCGGGCAATAAAGGAATTCAAATGACGTTCATTGTTGGTGAAGACTGCATCAAGTGTAAGCACACGGACTGCGTCGAAGTCTGTCCGGTCGACTGCTTCTACGAAGGCCCCAACATGCTGGTAATACATCCGGATGAATGCATCGACTGCGCTCTATGCGAGCCGGAATGTCCAGTCGACGCCATTTTTGCCGATGACGAAGTGCCGGAAGATCAACTCGTCTTTGTCGAGCTGAATGCCGAACTGGCGGAGGTGTGGCCCAACATTACCGAAATCAAAGATTCGCCGGCGGACGCCAAAGAATGGGAAGGTAAACCCGGTAAGCTTGCCTTGCTGGAACGCTAGCGAACCGTCCTTAAGGAATCAACGTTTGCGGATTGATCGGCAGACCCTTGCGTCGAAGCTCGAAGTGCAGGGTCTGGCCTACTCCGGGTCTGGGTAGAATTTCTGCGATCACCACCCCTCCATCGACCTGTTGCTGCTCGGCGACCAACATTTTCCCATTGAAGCTGTAGGCGCTGAGCAGTTCGCTGGAATGTTTGACGATCACCAAGCGTTCAAAACCGGCAATACCGTTGCCCGCGTACACGACTTCCCCGCGCCGAGTGTTGCGCACCCTCGCTCTAGACGAAATGGCGTAATCCAAACCTTTGCTGTTTTTGCCGAAAACCACGCTGGGTTTTTGGGGCAGGGGCTGATGCCAGGTTTTTGAACCCTGTGCTGGGGCTTTCTGCGGCGCCTGTGTGGCTGGTCTTGCCGGCTCTGGCCGACGGGCTGCCGATGATTTCGCTGTCTTGGGGTTTGCAACGGGCTGTTTTGGCGCAACCTGCGGTTTGCTAGGGGCCTTGGCCACCGTAGCCGTTGGTCTCGTTATTTTTGCCGCAGCAGGCGGCACATCGGTCAAACGAAGCTCCTGGCCAGGGTAAATCGTAAACGGGGCATCAATCTGATTCGCTGCGGCGAAGCGCCGATAATCCAAATTGAAACGCCAGGCGATGGAATAGAGCGTATCGCCGCGAGCCACCGTGTACGTGGTTTGACCCGGCTTACCCAACGATCGATCAGTTACCACAGGGGAGCCCGGTGCGACGCAGGCGGTCAAGAAAGCGACCAAGAAACCAGTCAGCACTAGCGCCCTGATCCAGCGACACAGGCCGACGACTTTTTTCGGGGTTACCGCTGGGCGAACTTGGACAGCAGCCATACGCTGAGCCCCCCCATACATCCGGCGAGCACTGCCAAGAGCAAAAACGCCTCAGCCCCTGACAGCGCATAGTCGTGAGGCCAGCGCAGATACGAAAGAAATCCATTCGAGTTGGGTTCTTGATCACCACCATAGGCCTGCCAAGGCCAAAGTTTTACTAGCGCCGTAGCCATAAAGCCCGTTAACAGTGCCAACAGCGCATCGTGATAGCGATTCAACAACCAACCAAGCACTCGGGTAAACAGCAGTAAACCGCTGGCACAGCCGCAGGCTAACACCGCCAAAAACAGCAGATCGACGGAATTTACTGCCGCGATCACGTCCGTATACAGACCCAAGAGAAGCAGCACGAAACTGCCTGAAATACCGGGCAAAATCCAAGCGCAAACCGCCACCATGCCAGCGAAAAATAACGCCACCAAGGAACCGGAAAAGTCTTGGGGCGGCAGGCTCAGAAAGGCGAAACCAAGGACTACGCCCGCGCTGCCAAAGACTGCGAGATTGCGCAAATGGCGCTCGACACCGATTTGGTAAACCGATACGGCAATCACGCCGAAAAAAAATGCCCATAGCACCGGAGCCGCGACCTCGAGCATGAATCCGATCACACGCGCAAACACCAGAATACCCACGCCCATGCCAGCCGCTAGCACCATCAAAAAGCTCAATTGATGGTGATGCCAGAAACGCGTAGGTTGGCGCAACAGAGTCAGCGAAACCGGCCCAAAGGATGCCAACGCGCCGATCAGCCGATAGTAGACACCGCTGATGAAGGCGATGGTGCCGCCGGATACACCGGGCACGAGCTCGGCCACCCCCATGAGTACGCCACGCAAAAACACGCTTCGCGTCGAATCCGATTGGCTTAGGTCATCGGTTTTTGACATGGCTTACTCAAAATCTCTGTTCCGTTGCCGTTCGCAGCTGTTCTGACGTTTCTACTCGACTGTTGCGCCGGTATCTTGGGCGCGCTGCAGCGCAACCATTCGCGGCAGCCTGTGATGATTCTATTGTTTGGCCGTGCCATTAACCAAGGGCACGAAGTGCACGGCCTCCAGAACGGTTTCGTTCAGTCCATCATCGGTTCGGTCAATCACTTTCAATAGCTGTGCCTGATCGGTGCCTACTGGAACGACCAATCGCCCCCCAACAGCAAGCTGTTCGATCAATGCCTCCGGAATCTCGGGCGGCGCGGCCGTGACCAAGATGCCGTCAAAGGGGCCATTTTCTGGCCACCCAGCGTAGCCGTCACCATGGCGCACCCTGATATTGCGCAACTTCATCGCTCCAAGACGCTCCTGAGCGCGTGGCACTAGCGCTTCGATACGCTCGATGCTGAACAAGCGTTGGCACAGCGAAGCCAGTATCGCCGTTTGATAACCCGAGCCGGTACCCACTTCCAGAACCCGTTCCCGGGGCTGAACATTGAGGAGTTGGCTCATAAGGGCAACGATAAACGGCTGGGAGATGGTTTGTCCGTGGCCAATGGGCAGAGACGAATCTTCGTATGCACGGTGACTCCATGCCTCGTCGATAAAAATATGTCGCGGCACACTGCCCATAAGCTGCAGTACTACCTCGTCCTCAATTCCTTGCTCGCGCAGACGCGCCACCAGACGGTCCCGGGTGCGCTGCGAGGTCATGCCGATACCCTGGAGGTCGAACTGGCTCATTGACTTGGCTCCAAACTCATATCGTGCAGAGCAAACCACTGCCCTAGCATTACCGTGGCGTAGGCACCGACGGGCAAACAAAAAGAGGCGGTTAACGTCCCAGCCGACAGGTCTTGTTTGCAACCTACATCCCATGGTTTGACTATCAACCCGCGCTCGCTTCGATCCACCCCAGCGTATTCTAGGGCTTCACAAACCGCGCCCAAGGACTGGGCATCGTCCGGGGTTTTGATCTGTTCAAAGCTGTGCTGCTGGCGCCGCAGCGCTTCGCCAGCACATCGCTCGCGCCCTCGCCCCCACAGCGGCCCCATCGGTACCGCTTCACCCTGCGCACCACCTTGACCCATCACGTCGCCTTCGAGACAGGTTTGCCAGCTGCCATCTGCCACCCGCGCAGCCAGAAGCTCGTTGAACACCCAGCTTCGCAACACAGACAAGTGCCAGCCTTTTTGCTGACGACTAACCCGCCGTGCGACCCGCCGGTCTCGACGATGATTCAGCCAGTGCAAGGCGTCACCGAGGTTGTGCCTGCCAAAGCGCTGGGGACCAAAATAGTTCGGAAAACCGGATTCGAACGATTGGGTTAAGGCATCGGTGTCAATGGGCTTATCCACGTTTCTCAGCACGACTTGAAAGCGATTCGCCTGATGCTCGCCTCGCCGCAGCTTGCGCTGGTGGCGATGACTGGCCAGCACTTTGATACGTTCCTCGCCTTCGCTGCGCTCCAAACTTGTGATGTCTACCGGTTCTTCCGGGCCCGGCAGGCGTACGCTAAACCACTGCCGGGTCAGCGCATGCTTGTCTTTCATGCCAGCGAAGCCAACATCCAACTCGGGTACGTCAAGCTGCTTCGCTAGCCAGGCTGCGACCGGGATAGTGCTCAAACAGCGCTTTTCGACAAAAAAGTATCCGTGCTCGCCCGCCTCTGTAAATGCCACGTCGAACGCTTCAGTGACCTGCCAATCCTCCGGCTCGACTTTAATCTGAGCCGGCACTTGGACGGCCGTTTGATGCACGGCCATCAGTCTTGAGACTCGGGAATGAGATAAAACACCTCACCTTCCCGCACCATGCCCAACTCGCTACGCGCTCTCGCTTCAAAAGCGGCGGAATCGCTCTTCAGCGCCAAGACTTCGGCGGTCATTTTAGCGTTACGCATGGTCAGTGATTCCGTGCGGCTTTGCTGCTCGGCTTGACGTGCGGCCAGGGCTTTACGTTCAAAATAGCCGGATTGTCCAAACCAGATCTGCTGCTGCAGGGCGAGTAAAATGACAACTAAGATGCCAATGGCAATTTTCATGTAGCCACCACCCTCTCCTGCCCCTTAGCCTTGAGCAAAAATAGCACTGCGGCCTGGGTACAACGCGTCACTTCCCAAGGCCGCTTCGATACGCAACAGCTGGTTGTACTTGGCTACCCGATCGGAACGACATAGGGATCCTGTCTTGATCTGGCCGGCTCCGGTGCCCACCGCTAAATCGGCAATGGTCGTGTCTTCGGTTTCGCCAGAGCGGTGGGATATCACATTGGTGTAGCCAGCTTGTTTTGCCATGTTGATGGCTTGCAATGTCTCGGTGAGAGTGCCGATTTGATTGAACTTGATCAAAATAGAGTTAGCGACGCCTTGGTCGATTCCCTGCTGTAAGATCTTGGTATTGGTAACGAACAGGTCGTCGCCAACGAGCTGAACTTTATCCCCCACTCGATCCGTGAGGGACTTCCAGCCGGCCCAATCGGCCTCATCCATTCCGTCTTCGACGGAAACGATTGGAAAGCTGTCGCATAAATCCGCCAAGTAGCCGACGAACCCTTCCGAATCGTAACGCTTGCCCTCACCAGATAGGTGATAGGCTCCGTCAGCGAAAAATTCAGAGGCGGCACAGTCCAAGGCTAAGGTGACATCATCGCCCAAGCGGTAACCCGCATTCGCGACCGCTTGCTCTATGACCTCAAGTGCTTGGGCATTGGATGCCAAATTTGGCGCAAAACCGCCCTCATCGCCTACGGCCGTCGAGAGTCCCATACCCTGGAGCACCGCCTTCAGGTGATGAAAGATCTCCACACCGCAGCGCAAGGCTTCGCGGAAGGACTCCATGCCGACGGGCTGAATCATAAATTCCTGAATGTCTACGTTGTTGTCCGCGTGGGCGCCACCATTGAGAATGTTCATCATCGGCACCGGCATACTCATCGGACCGCCACCACCCAGCTCATTGATGTGTGTGTAGAGTGGTCGCCGCTGACTCAGGGCAGCCGCCTTGGCGGCTGCAAGGGAAACGGCCAACATGGCGTTCGCACCCAGCCGAGCCTTATTTTCCGTGCCATCCAAATTCAGGAGTCTCGCATCCAGATCAAGCTGGTTACCGCTGTCGACGCCTTGGAGCGCGCCGCGAATTTCGCCATTCACAAAACCAACGGCCTTGGCAACGCCCTTGCCCATGTACCGCTGAGGGTCGCCATCCCGCAGTTCCAGCGCTTCGCGGCTGCCTGTTGACGCGCCTGATGGTGCTGCCGCCTGGCCCTCGCTACCGTCTTCGGTTCGTACAACGGCTTCGATGGTGGGGTTTCCCCGGGAATCTAAAATTTCCCAAGCAAATACATCGGCGATCTTTGCGTTCATAGGCTTTGTGTTCTCCTTTCGGCTTTCGAGTTATTGACTGACCTGGTCTTCCAATCGTGGCGAGGCTTTAACGGTGGCATCAATGGCCTGGAGCTGTTGCAACAGCTGTCCGACCAGCGCCAGCGGCCAGGAATTCGGGCCATCGGATTTCGCTTCGGCCGGATTGGGATGGCACTCCATAAACAGCCCATCAATACCCGCCGCTACTGCCGCCCGCGCTAGCACCGGCACCATCTCGCGCTGGCCACCGGACGTGGTGCCCTGCCCGCCGGGCATTTGCACTGAGTGGGTGGCGTCGTAGACCACCGGGCACTGGGTTTGCCGCATGAGCGACAGCGAGCGCATGTCGGACACCAGATTGTTATAGCCAAAACTGGCCCCGCGCTCGCAAACCATCACCTGCTTGTTGCCCGTAGAGAGCGCTTTCTTGGCGACATGAATCATATCCAGGGGTGCCAGAAACTGTCCCTTTTTGATGTTTACCGGAATGCCCTGCTCGCAGACCTTTACGATAAAGTTGGTCTGCCGACACAGGAACGCCGGGGTTTGCATCACGTCGACGACGCTGGCTACTTCATCCAGGGGCGTGTCTTCGTGTACGTCGGTCAAGACCGGCATTTGCAGCTCCGTTTTCACTTTCTGCAGAATTCTCAACCCTTCTTCAATACCCGGCCCTCGATAACTGTCGATGGATGACCGGTTTGCTTTGTCGAAGGAGCTTTTGAAAATCACGCCGACACCCAGATCTTCGCCAATCTGCTTCAAGGTCTCCGCCGTGCTCATGATCAGGCTCTCAGTTTCAATGACGCAAGGGCCGGCGATCACAAACAAGGGCTGTCCATCACCGACGGTCATATGTGCTAGCTGCATGCTTCTACTCTGTTATCCGGTTAAGTGGCATTCGATCAGGGCTTATTTCAACACATCAAACCGCTGTTATTGTTTTTTCGCAACACCGGCATGGGCCAAACCGGCCTCTATAAATCCAGTGAACAGGGGATGGCCGCGCCGAGGTGAGGAGGTGAATTCTGGATGGAACTGACACGCCAAGAACCACGGGTGGTCTTCCAGCTCAATCATTTCAACCAGTTCACCGTCTTCCGAACGCCCACCGACCACCAGACCACTTTCGATCAGTTGTTCGACATAATTGTTGTTCACTTCATAGCGATGTCGGTGCCGTTCATGCACGACCCCGTTGCCATAGACTCGCTCGGCCAAGCTACCCTGATTGAGCACGCAGGCTTGTTCACCCAGACGCATGGTTCCGCCTAAATCGCCACTTTGCGTCCGGCGCTCTATCTGGCCGCTTTGGTCCGTCCATTCGGTAATCAAGCCAATCACCGGATGCGGTGCATTCTCGTCCACCTCAGTGGTGTGGGCACCATCGAGCTTGGCGCAGTGCCTTGCGAAATCGATCACCGCCGCATGCAGCCCGTAACAGATACCGAGATAGGGCACTTTGTTCTCTCGAGCATAACCCGCGGCGAGAATCTTGCCTTCGAAGCCTCGGCCACCGAAACCGCCGGGCACCAGAATGGCCGCAGCGCCGTCGAGCATACTGGTGCCCTTGGACTCCAGCTCCTCCGCATCGACGTAATCAATGTGGATCTTGGTCTCGGTCTGAATACCCGCGTGGGTAATGGCTTCGATAAGTGACTTGTACGCATCGAGCAATTCAAGATACTTGCCCACAAAGGCAATGTTAACCTCTTGCTTCGGAGCGAGTTGGGCATCAACCACACGCTGCCAGTCACTGAGATCGGCTTCCGGGCATTCCAGCTGCAGCTGTTCCACCACGTAGGCATCGAGCCCTTGCTCGTGCAGCTCTAACGGCCCCTGATAAATCGTGTCGATATCTCGCATGCCCACAACGCCGCGCTCTTCAACATTAGTAAACAGTGCGATTTTGCTCCGCTGAGACTCGGGAATCGGCGCCTCTGAGCGACACACCAAAATATCCGGCTGCAAGCCAATGGAGCGCAACTCCTTCACCGAGTGCTGGGTGGGCTTGGTTTTGATTTCTCCCGCTTTTCGCAGGTAGGGAACCAGGGTTAGATGGATAAACAGCGAGCGTGTGCGCCCCACTTCCATGCGCAGCTGACGAATGGCCTCTAAAAAGGGCTGGGACTCGATGTCGCCCACGGTGCCGCCGACTTCTACGATGAGGACATCTACGTCGTCTGCCACCAAGCGGGTACGTCGTTTGATTTCGTCGGTCACATGAGGAATGACTTGAACCGTGCCGCCCAAGTACTCTCCCTTACGTTCACGACGCAGCACTTCAGCGTAGACACTACCGGTGGTGAAATTGTTGTTGCGGCTCATGCGCGCGTTAGAAAAACGCTCGTAATGACCCAAGTCCAAATCGGTTTCCGCCCCATCGGCGGTAACAAATACTTCGCCATGCTGGGTCGGACTCATGGTGCCTGGATCCACATTAATGTAGGGATCCATTTTGAGGACATTGACCTTGAGCTTTCGGGACTCGAGCTGGGCTGCCAGCGATGCAGTAAGAATGCCTTTCCCGAGGGAAGAGACAACGCCACCCGTTACAAAAATATATCGCGTCATTGAACCCCATCTTTAGCCGCTTGCCGCTGGCGTGACCACAAAAAATGTTGCCACTGGGCGCATTTAGGCGCTCAAATTTGAGCGCGAAGAAGCTGGGCAAGATGGAAGGATAATCTAGCAGTTCACCCTGCCAACCTCAATCTTCCTAGCGCACATAGAGGTGGTTTTAGCGGATTAATTCCGCGGACCTCGAAACCCATTGAACCGCGCAATACTCACGCCCCTCATCGCCTGACAAATGTGTGTTTGCGCGCCGCCAAATCTGAGGAATGCAAAGCAGGCCAACGTCATCCCACAGCAGGGGGTATTGGCCCCGCCGCCAAGGCGGGATGCCCGCCTGTTGAAACCGTCTTTTCAGTCGATCCGCGACCCCGGCTGGCGGCGCGACAAGCAGATCTCGACAGGTCACCTTGAGATCACCCACATAGGCAATCGCGTCAGTGTCATCGGCAGCGGCCGGCGCGAGATCCAATTGATGGGCATACCATAGCACTCGCGTCGGCAAAACCGCGCAGACCTCGGATACCGGCTTTGCATCAAACGCCTGCTGGTCTTCAAAGTACAAGCTGTCCTGCCAGATCTGTAAGCAAGCCGAGCCAAAATTGAGGGTGGCGCGACCCGACGCTCGTCCCTGACGCAGCAGCTCGAGCAGCGCGGCGTCCGAAACATCAAATTGCTTTCGATGCGCCAGATACGTGCGCAGCCAGACGACGCCAAGCTCGTTGCCTTGAGGAATTTGATCAAGGGCCACTTCGTCGGCAACTTGGCTCGCGTAGTGCGCGAGCAGCGCCTGTTGAGCTGATAGATCGTCGATGGAGCGCTGAGCATTGCGCATCGAACTTGGCCAACGTTGATAGGCCTGGGGGAGCACTTGATTGCGTAAAAAATTACGATCGAAAGTCGTATCGCCATTGCTCGGATCATCGATCCAGGCAACACCGTGCGCAACGAGGTAGTCCAGCAAGCGACTCTTGTCCTGAGCCACAAAGGGCCTGACAAAAACGCCGGAGCCGAGATTTCCATGGCGCCGCATCGGCAGCACCCCGCGACCCTGGAACAGTCTCATGAGTACGGTTTCCAACTGATCCTGACCATGATGCGCGAGCATCAGCACATCGCCGCGCTCCATATGACGGGCGAAAAAATCATACCGCGCTCGGCGCGCGGCGGCCTCCAAATTGCCTTTGGTATCGACACGCACGGACTCAATAGTGATCGTTACCCGTAAATCTTGGCACAGCTGGCGGCAGTGGTCTGCCCAGCCCTGGGCGCTTGGATGCAATTGATGATTGGCGTGCAGTGCCTGAATACGACAGCGCTGACCGAGGTGTTGACTAACGCAGTGCAACAACGCAGAGGAATCCGCACCGCCACTCAGCCCAACCAGTACTCGCCCAGACAACTCGATGCCGCGCGCTTCCAAAACGGTTTCGGCTTGAGTAACAGCTCGATCAATGTCCTCGATTAATTCTTCAAACATTTTATAAGTCTTTGTTTATAAATGTTTTAGTATCTTAGCTTCACGTAGTCTTGGCCAAATGTCTGAGCTAAGGATTGAAGCAAATCATCACTGGCCTGTACCCGCCACGGGTCACCCAACACGATTCTCGCGACCGCCCCAGCGTGGGGATACAGCAACACAATGGGACAACTGCCCACTCCGCCCGTTGCTCCAGCCCGATAGGGCTGCACCAGTTTTTTCAGTTGCGCATTGAATCCATCCGGCAATCCGCACTGGGAAAAATCCAGCTCAAGCCCCCGGCTAAAACGTTGACGCGCCTCGTCAATGGTTAAGATGCGAGAGGCTCTGAGGGCCATGCCCCCGTTGTACTCGTCGTGTTGAATTTCACCTTCGACCACCAACAGTTCGTCCTTACTAACCTTGCTACCGTACTGTTCAAAGGCCTCGCTAAAAAGAGACACCTCAAGCCGCGCTGTACGGTCATCTAGCACGAGAAACCCCATGGACGTGCCACGTTTCGTCTTCATGACACGCTGGCTGACCACCATGCCAGCCACCCACTGACTTTGCTTGCCCGTACGCAAATCCTTGATCGGAGTCCGGCAAAACTGGCGGATTTCGGATTCGTAGCCGTCAATGGGATGACCGGTGAGAAAGAGGCCTAGGGTGTCCTTTTCACCATGCAATCGCTGCATGGAGGTCATGGGCAACACAGGCGCTTGAGTCACACAATTGTCTAGGGTGGGTTCAGCAATACCGCCAAAGAGGTCGGTAATACCCACTGCGGCGTTACGCGCAACCTGTTCAGCACCTTGAATCGCCTGAGGCATTTGCGCATTGAGTCGAGCTCGCCCCTGATTCAGGCCCTCGTCTTGGGCGATAAAATCGTCCATTGCACCGGCATTAATCAGCGCCTCGAGCACACGCTTATTCACTTTTTTGCTGTCCAAGCGCTGGCAAAAGTCGGCTAAATCTGTAAAGGGCCCGGCTTCTCTGGCCTGCACGATGGCTTCGACCGGCCCCTCACCGACTCCGCGAACCGCGCCAAGACCGTAAATCACGGCGCCTTCTTGGGCACAAAAACGAAAGTCGCTCTTGTTCACCGAAGGTGGAAGCAGCGCCAGCTTCATACGCCTCACTTCCTCAACCAGTATCACGACCCGATCAATATTCTGCATATCCGCCGACAGGTTGGCGGCCATGAATTCCGCTGGATAGTGGGTTTTTAACCAGGCGGTTTGGAAGCTCAGCAGCGCATAAGTTGCCGAATGGGACTTGTTGAACGCGTAACCCGCAAATTTTTCCATCAGATCGAAAATTTCGTTGGCTAATTCCTCGGAAACGTCACGCTCCCCGGTGCCCTGAAGGAATTGCTCACGCACCTTGGCCATTTCTTCGGCTTTCTTCTTGCCCATGGCGCGGCGGAGCAAATCTGCCTGGCCTAGGGTGAAGCCAGCCAACACCTGGGCAATCTGCATTACCTGCTCTTGATACAGAACGACGCCATACGTGCCCTCTAGCACGGTGTGCAGTGTCGGATGAGGAAAGCTGACGGGGTCCTTGCCGTGTTTACGGTTGATGTAGTCGTCGACTGCCCCTGACTGCAGTGGTCCAGGCCTGAACAGTGCCACCAGCGCGATGATGTCGTTGATGCTGTCCGGCAGCAAACGGCGGATCAGGTCCTTCATGCCGCGACTTTCGAGCTGGAAAATTCCGGTCGTTTCGGCCCGGCGCAGCAACTCAAAGGTAGGCTTGTCACCCAGCGGCAGTTCTTCGATGCGCAGTACCGGCTCATCAGCCTGACGCTGGGCATTGATGCTTTTGACCGCCCAATCAATGATGGTCAGGGTTTTTAGGCCGAGAAAGTCGAACTTAACCAGACCGGCTCGCTCGACGTCATCCTTGTCGTATTGAGATACCAGACCGGAACCGGCTTCTTCTGTGTAAAGCGGCACAAAATCGGTGAGCGAGGACGGTGCGATGACCACCCCGCCGGCGTGACGGCCGACATTGCGCACAATACCTTCCAGCTTGTACGCCATGTCCATGATCTCGGACACCTCGTCATTTTCATTGACGAAGGCGCGAAGATCCTCGCTGTCTTCCATGGCTTTGTTTAGGGTCATACCCACTTCAAAGGGAATGAGCTTGGATAGCTTGTCAGCCAGGCCATAGGGCTTGCCCTGCACCCGGGCGACATCTCGCACCACGGCCTTGGCCGCCATGGTGCCGAAGGTAATGATTTGACTCACCGCTTCGACGCCGTACAGCTCACTCACGTGAGCAATAACCCGGTCACGCCCTTCCATGCAGAAGTCCACGTCAAAGTCCGGCATAGACACACGCTCTGGATTCAAGAAGCGCTCAAACAGCAGGTCGTATTCCATCGGATCCAAATCGGTGATGCCCAAGGCATATGCCACTAAAGACCCACCACCGGATCCGCGTCCAGGGCCCACAGGAATGTCGTTATCCTTCGCCCAGGCAATGAATTCCATGACGATCAAAAAATAGCCCGCGAAGCCCATTTGATTGATGACATTCAATTCAAAGTCTAGGCGCGCCTGATAATCCTCAAAGGGCGCAAATTCATTGCCAAAGGCATTGACACGTGTCGCCGACAAGCGCTTGTGCAGCCCCTCCATGGATACATCTTTGAGATATTCCTCTGGCGTTTTGCCTCCGGGAATCGGGTAGTCGGGCAAATAGTAGGTGCCAAGGGAGACCTGCACGTTGCAGCGCATGGCGATTTCCAGAGAGTTGCTCAGGGCCTGCGGAATATCGGCAAACACAGCCGCCATTTCATCGGCACTGCGCAGGTATTGTTGCGGACTGTGCCGCCGTGGCCGACGGGAGTCATCCAGCGCACGACCTTCGTGAATACACACCCGGGTTTCGTGGGCCTCAAAGTCTTCGGCGTTCAAAAAACAGACATCGTTGGTCGCCACCACACCGAGGTCCAACTGCTGTGCCACCTGCACAGCCCAGCCAATAAACAACTCTTCGTTGGGTCGGTCCGTACGGGTCAGCTCCAAATAATAGCGATCGGAAAAAACGGCTCGCCACCGCTGCAGGGTTGCCAGCGCCGTTTGCTCATCGCCGTTACATACGCTGTACCACAAATGCCCACCGACCCCACCAGATAAAATGATCAATCCCTGTTCACGGCGGAACAACTGCTGTTCGGTGATCTCGCCTCGACGGTCGGCATCGGTATAGCTGTTGGAGATGAGTGACAGTAGATTCTTATAGCCCTGAGTGTCTTGTGCCAACGCCACGATGCGCGCGGCAGGCCCCTCTTCTTCCGGCGTAATCCAAAGTTCAGCTCCCAAGATAGGCTTCAGCCCCTTGGACAGACTGTTTTCGTAAAACTTCACCAGAGCAAACAGGTTGTTTCGATCCGTCAGTGCCATGGCCGGAATCTGTCGCGACACCGCCTCGGATATCGCGCCTTTCACTTTAAGCAGCCCTTCGGCAAGGGAGAACTCACTGTGGGCATGAAGATGCACAAAGTGCTTTGGCTCATGCTCGGGCATCTCAGCGGCAGGGTTATCTGCCAACCCCACCTGTTCTGGGATCTGTTGCACCTCGCTCACGCACCGCCCCGCTCAGACAGTTGCGCAAGCGCCGCACGCACGGGCGCGTAACTGCGGCGGTGCTCGGGACAGGGTCCAAGGGTACGCAGTGCGCGACGATGCTTCGCCGTGGGATACCCCTTGTGCGACTCAAAGCCGTATTCGGGATAACGTTTGGCCATGGCTACCAGCTCTGCATCCCGAGTGACTTTGGCAACGATGGAGGCAGCGGATATCGCCGGCACGGTTTTATCGCCCTGTACAATGGCTTCGGCGGACACGCCAACATCGGGCACTTTGTTGCCATCAACCAGCACATGATCCGGTCGCAGGCTTAGGCCCTCAACGGCTCGTCGCATGGCCAGATGACTGGCCTGTAAGACGTTCAGGGCGTCTATTTCCTCGACGCTCGCACGGCCAATGCTGACAGACAGGGCCCGTTCATTGATTTCGTCAGCCAGAGACTGGCGGCGCTTCTCACTGATACTTTTGGAATCGCCAAGGCCTTCGATGGGTTGGGCGGGATCTAAAATCACCGCACACGCCAGTACAGGACCGGCCAAGGGCCCAATACCCACTTCGTCGACGCCTGCCACATGCGCGTTTGTATCTGTGCCCGGTGTTTGCATCAACGATTCGACTTCGCTCTCAAGTGGATAGACGCTCCACATTACCTTGAGCGCCGCATGGAGAAAACCTCAAGTTATACCGAAGACGGCAATCGGCCTTTTTCTAACAGCAAATCAACCACACCGAGAGCGGCCCCTGTCGAGGCTCCCAGACCTGAAACACCCAAGGCCAGTTCGCTGTGCAGGTCGTCAAAGGCCAGCAGATAATCGGGATCGGTTTGGCTTTTTTCCCACTCGCCCAGCAGCGCGCGAAACATGGCCTGAGGCGTCGCCGCCTGTTGCACCAGTTCCGGCACCAATGGGCGTTTCGCCAAAATATTGGGAATCGCGATGTAGGGGGTCTTGAGCAAAAATTTGGCGATCAGATAGGTCCAATAACCCAGCCGATAGGTCACCACCATGGGCCGGCGCAACAGCATCGTCTCCAGCGTGCTGGTTCCCGATTTCACTAGAGCCAAGTCGCAGGCGATCAATGGCACTCTCGCACTGCCCAGATAATGCAGTTGGTACACATCTGCAAACGGCTCCGCCAGACGATCCACCTGCGCCTTACGTGCCGGACTCAAACAGGGAATCACGACCTGAAGCTCTTGCCCCCGAGTCCTCAGCTCTGTGGCCAACAGTCGCGCCGCGCTCAGCATGGGCTCCAGCATCAGGGCAACCTCGCTGCCCCGGCTGCCTGGCAACAGTGCCAGACTGAGATGGCTCGGATTCAAACCCAGTTGGGATTTTGCTGCGCTACGCGCAGACTCGCTGCCCGCGTCCGCTGGAATTTCAGAAGCCAACGGATGGCCGATAAAGCGCGCATCGATATCGTGTCGTTGGTAAAACGCGGGTTCAAAGGGGAAAAGACAGAAGACTTTGTCCGCACAGCGCGCCACTTTTTTAGTACGACCGCGACGCCAAGCGTAGACCGAGGGACTGACATAGTGTGCTGTTGCGATGCCGTGGCGTTTGAGTCGGCCTTCAAGAATGAAATTGAAGACGTTGAAATCGATACCCACGAAGGCGTCGATACGCCGTTCGATAAACGTCGCCGCCAAACGTCGGTACAGCTTGTACAGACTGGGCAGCCGCATGAGCGGCTCGCGAAAGCCGTTCACCGCTAGAGCGTCAAAATCCGCCAAGGTTTCGAGGCCTTCGGCCTGCATCAACGGCCCGCCCATGCCCACAAAGTGCACGGCGTGTGGCTGCAATTGGGCCTTGAGAGACTGCATCAAACCAGCCCCGAGCATGTCGCCAGAAGGCTCCCCAGCCAGCAGACCAATCCGAATCGGCTCGCCAACCGGTGGGTTATGCGCCACGCCCACTGCCACGTATGATCCCCACATCCGACGTTTCAATCGAACGCGCAAAGGTATCCACCTCGGGGTGGGCGGTGCGAAGCTCGCTCATTTGCGCCAGCGCGTCCGATGACTTCAGTCCGCTCCGGTAGACCAATCGATGGGCTTGCTTCAGTGCGGCTCGGGCATCTCCACTGACATTGCGGCGTTTGATACCCTCCACATTCAGCCCGACAGCCCACGCCGGGTTGCCCGCGACCGTCATATAGGCTGGCACATCCTTCGTCACTAAGCTCATGCCTGCAATGTGGGAACAAGCACCGACCTTGCGAAACTGCGGAATGCCCGAATAACCGCCGAAATTCGCGAAATCACCGACTTCTACGTGGCCTGCCAAGGATGCGTTATTGGCCATAATCACGTTGTCACCTACGATGCAGTCGTGACCGATATGCACGTAGGCCATCAACAAACAGTTCGCGCCAACGAGGGTTTTACTGATACCACCCTTCGCCATCCCACGGTGTATGGTCACACCCTCTCGAATGATCGTGCCCTGACCGATTTCCAGCACCGACTCTTCGCCGGCGTAGGCCAATGCCGGAGTATCCTCGCCAACGGTAGCGAACTGATAAATTTGCACGCCATCACCAATACGGCTAGGCCCTTTAACAACCACATGAGACTTCAGCGTGACGCCGTCACCTAGAACGACATGCGGCCCGACCACACAGTAGGGCCCGATCTCGACGTTATCGCCCACTACCGCTGCGTCATCGATCACCGCTGTCGGGTGAATCACGAGGATTGCTCCACAACGGTCAGAATTGCTGAACAAGCCAATGCCCCGTCGACGTAGGCAGAACATTCAAATTTCATCATCATCTTTCGTTCGGCCACAATCCTACTTTCGAGATCCAAGCGATCGCCGGGAATGACCTGACGCCGGAATCGCGCTTTTTCCACGCCGCCAAAAAGATAGTTGGTACCATCCGCTGGGCGATTACCCTTAGTTTCAAACGCCAACACGCCGGACAGCTGCGCCATGGCTTCCAGAATCAACACTCCGGGCAGTATGGGCTGTCCCGGAAAGTGTCCATTAAACAGTTCTTCATTGGCGGTGACGTTTTTGAAGCCCTTGATGCTCTCACCCGCTATCGTCTGGGTTACCCGATCAATCAACAGAAAAGGGTAGCGGTGAGGCAAATAATCAAACAGCTCGTTAATCGTCTTCACATCACTCATCTTTAATTCCATCTTCTAATCTTTTCACACGTTTAAATAACTGACCCAGGGCGTTGAATTTAACCGCATTACGCAACCAGCTACTGTGCTCTGAGGCAAGAATAGAGCCCGAATAGATGCCGGGTTTAGCAATGGATTGACTCACCGTGGTTTTGACACTCACCACAACCTGATCACAGATCGTGATCGGGTTTTTGCCAGCGACACCACTCCCTCCGGCAAAGACGCAATGCCGACCAATTTCTGTACTGCCCGCCAACCCTACCGCGCCGCAGATCAGCGTATGGTCACCGATTTTGCAGTTGTGACCGATCTGCACCAAATTGTCGATCTTGACGCCGTCGCCGATGATGGTGGCGTCAATAGCGCCGCAGTCGATGGTGGTGCCGGCTCCGATGGAAACATCCGAGCCGATACGCAGTCCACCGATCTGGGCAATAGCTTCGAACCGGCCTTTTTCATCGGGCGTGAAACCAAAGCCATCGGCTCCCAGCACAGCGCCGGAATGCACGGTACAGCGCTGACCTAGGGTGACGTGGGGATAAATGACCACGTTGGGGAAAACGTTGGTTTGTGCACCAACAACGCTGTTATTACCTACCGTGCAGTTTGCCTGCACCACTGCACCGGACTCTATGGTCACATTGGCTTCGATCACCACATGAGCGCCAATATGCGCGGCCGCAGAGATCTCAGCACTCGGAGCGATCACGGCGCTCGGATGAATACCGGCGTCAAAGCCGTCGCTGTTGTCAAAAAGCTGGGAGGCTCGAGCGAACGCCAAATACGGTTGGGCAACGATTAGACAGGGAGATGGGCTGTTGACCGCGTCTTCTGCGCTCAAAATCACCGCACCAGCTTGGGTTGACGGCAGCAAGGGTCGGTAGCTTGCGCCCGAGAGATGCGTCAGCTCACCGGGCTGGGCGGACCCGAGACTGCCCAGACCATTAACTGTGATCTCGTCACCGACATCCAGGGCACCAGCAAAAGGACCGACAATGTCGGCCCCAATGTGCTGCGCTATTTGCGCCAGTGTGAGCGTTTTACTGCCAGCAGGCACGACTGTTAAATCACACGGTCCGCCGATGTTTACTCGGCTTGTTCGTTCAGCTTTTCGGTGACGCGACGAGAAATATCGTGCTTCGCGTTAGCGTATTGCAGCTGATTAGGCGACAGAATTAGATCGATCTGATCGATTTGGATTAGATCACTCAACACTTTTTCGTACTTAGGTGCCAAGGCCTGTAAGATTTCCTGCCGTCGATCTTGGGCCTCTTTTTGCAGCTTTTGGCTCCCAAATTGTAGATCTGCCTGCATGCTTTCGAGATCTTTAATGGCTTTGCGACGCTCGGAGTCGCTCATTACTTCGCCGTCTTTTTGCAGTTTGGCCTGCAGCGCCTGCATTTCTTCCGCGGATGCACGCAACTCTTCCTGTTCAGGCTGCATTTCCTTGTTTGCCGCCTCAGCCAACACTTTGGCTTCCTCGCTCTCCAGAATCGCACGAACTGGATCGAGGACGACAATTTTCATCTCGGCGCTCACGACGGGCGCCGTAAAGAGGATTGCCACGACGGCAGTGCTGACTAGTTTGTTGAACATTTCTGTCTCCTGAAGTTTAAATCCGCCCTCATCGGCGCTGATATTCTATCCTACAACCCAACTCACAACGACCCTAGAACGTCTTCCCAAGCTCAAATTGGAAGCTTTCTTCTTCGTCAAAGAACTTGGTATTCATGGGCTTTGATATGGCAAAGGTCAGCGGGCCGAACCCGCTCAGCCAGCTCAGGCCAAAACCCGCCGCGTATCGCAGTTCATCCGTATCGAAATCGAAGCAATTGGTACTTACCGACGGGCATTCGGTATTGAACACGTTACCCGCGTCGAAGAAGAATGCCGGGCGAAACTGTCGATTGTCTTCCACAAAGGGCAGCGGGAAGATCATTTCAGCGGAGAATTCCATCAACAGATTGCCTCCGAAAGGCTGACCGTAGCGCCCGTCGTTGTCGAAATTGCCAATGATGATGGGGTTGCCATTAGCGTCCAGCGGCGGAGTACTCCGCGGCCCCAGCGTTGAATTCTCAAAGCCACGAATCGAGCCAAATCCACCGGCAAAGAAGTGTTCATAAAAAGGCAAGGACGGGGTATCGCCGTAACTGCCGCCGAAGCCAAGCTCTGTTCTCAGCTTCAGTGTGAAAATGTCCGTTACAGGAAAGTACTTCTCGCCTTGGTAAGTGAACTTGTAGAACTCCTGATCACTGCCCGGTGCGGAGACCACGACACCCAAGGACTGGGATGAGCCGCGGTCAGCGAAGACGCCTCGATTCAACGTAGAGCGAATCCACGACAAATTGGCTTTGAAGTTCAGGGCTTCTGCGCCGCTGCGATCGATGAATTCCGAGATTTCTTGGGCCGCAGCGTAGCCTTCTTTGATTTCCGTGAACTCTACGTTCATGCCAAAATTAATGCGCTGGGTTTCACCGATGGGGAAACCGAAATTAACCCCACCACCAGCCGAGTCCGTACTGTATCGGGCGATGTTCCGGGCGTCGTAGTCGAGTCTGCGCAAGAACACGCTGTAGCCCCGGCTGATGCCGTCTAACGTGAAGTAAGGATCAAAGTAGTTAAAGTTCACGGACTGCTGATATTGCGAATAGTTCACGCCCACTGACAGCGAATTACCGCTGCCCTGCAGATTTGACTGCTGATAGTTCGCACCCAAAATCAGACCGTATCCTTGCGAATAGGCCAAGGTGCCCGATATGGCGCCAGAAGGCTGCTCTTCGACGGAAAATTCGACATCGATCTGATCGTCGGTTCCGGGCACTGGCGGCGTTTCGACCTCTACGCCTTTAAAGAAACCCAAACGTTCCAGTCGCACTTTCGACAGGTCGATTTGTGATGTTGATGCCCACCCTGCTTCCATCTGCCGCACTTCGCGACGCATGACTTCGTCTTGGGTTAGCTCATTGCCGGTAAAGCTAATCCTGCGTACATAAGCGCGCTTGCCCGCATCGACGAAGAACTCGATGTCTACCGTGTCATCATCGTTCAGTTTGGGGACACCGCTTGCGGTGGCAAAGGTAAAGCCGCCATTGCCCAACGCCCCGGTTAGGCGCTCTTCCGTCGCGGTAATCCGGGCTTGGGAAAAGGTTTGGCCGGGCTGCACGATAATCAAACTTTCCAAATCCGCGGCGCGCACATCACCCAGTTCACCAACCAGGTTCACTTCATTGATGGAGTAAACCTCGCCTTCGTCCAAGCCCATCGTGATATACACCTGCTGACGATCCGGCGTGATGCTGACCTGAGTCGATGTGATGCTGAAATCGGCATAGCCCCGGTCTTTATAGAACGCCTCAATCGTCTCTAAGTCGCCTGAGAGCTTCTCTCGGGCATATTTGTCGTCATTGCGATAGAAAGACAGGAGCGAGCGGTGCTTGAGTTCGAGAAGGTCCAGCAGTTCCGCTTCGGTGTATGCGTTATTGCCCACGAAATTGATGTGACCAATGCCCGAGCTCTTGCCCTCTTCGATCTCGATCTTAATGTTGACGCGATTGCGCGGCAGATCCTCTATTTCAGTATCAATGGATGCCCCATACCGGCCTTGGGCAACGTACTGACGCTCAAGCTCCAGCCCCATTCGCTCGAGAGTGGCCTGTTTGAAAATTTCGCCTTCTTGCAAACCCTGATCGGCGAGGCCTTCCAACAGCGCGTCGGATTCGATGGCCTTGTTACCGTCTAACTCGATGGATTCGATGGCTGGACGTTCCGCCATGGTGACGATCAATACGGAGCCATCCCGAGCGATCCTAATGTCATTGAAGTAACCCGAAGCAAACAGGGCTCGGGTGATTTGACGAACAGCAACATTGTCGACGCGATCGCCGACACTGACCGGGATGATGTTGAACACCGTGCCGGCAGAAACCCGCTGCAAACCCTGCAAGCGCACGTCAGCAACGATGAATTCCGCCGCCTGATCAAGGTTGTACGACTGCAGCGGCTGCACGGCAGCCTGAATGCCGCGACTGAACAGGCCGACACTCGCGAAAACGACAAGGCTTAAGCATATTGGCTTAGCCAGGATCTTTTTTAAATGAACCTGCATGTAGCGTTCCACTTTGTTTTTTCAGTCACCGTTAGTTCAGCCATCATTCCAACGCCTTACCCACTTGCAGGCGTGTCGGTTCGCCATCCGAAGAAGGCGCAAGGGTAAACGCGTGTCCTACAACAGTCGAGCCAAATCGTTGTAGGTTACAAAAATCATCACCGCCCCAAGCAGTAAAATCCCTATCTGCATCACACTCATTTGCAGCCGTTCGGACAGTGGCTTGCCGCGCAGCATCTCCAGAGTCGTAAAAACGACGTGTCCTCCGTCCAACATGGGAATGGGCAGCAAGTTCAGAACACCCAAGGAGACACTCATCAGGGCCATGATGTTGAGAAAAAATTGCCATCCGACTCGCACCGAGTCTCCGGCAATTTTAACGATGCCCACTGGGCCCACCAGATTCTCGGCCGACACGCTTCCGACAATCATCTTTTTCATCATACTCAGGGTCATGACCGTCATGTCCCAGGTTTTGACCGCGCCAAGTTGGATAGCCTTGAACACGCCGTACTGCACTTTTTCACGAACCGGCGCAACGCCAAGTCGGCCAATGGTACTGCCGTCGTCGACGGTAAATGCCTCAGGAACAACTCTGATGAACAGCGTTCTGCCTTCTCGACGCACCTCAAACAGGAGTTCTCGGTCCGGTGAATTCACGATATAGGAGACCCAGTCTGTCCACTGGCTAACCGGTTCTCCGTCGACACCGACAATCCAATCGCCGGATTGCAAACCGGCTCTCGCCGCCGCGGAGCCTTCAACGACCTGCCCCACCACGCTCGGACGCATTGGCCTTAAACCTAACGAACCGAACAAATCTGGCTCACCAACCCCCTGATGCCAGTTGGTTATTGGCAGCGACACGTCTGACGATCGGTTAGAGGCCAGATCCACGATACCCAGCACGATGTCGCCGCTCTCACCCAATCGGTCGCCCAGCCCCATGGCGATGTCTTGGTAGTTTTGCACCGACGCGCCATCGACTGATACCACTTCAAATGGGGCAGTCACGTCGGTCTGAGCTAATACGCTGCCGGGCTCGGCACCGGAAAACGTGGGGGTGAACTGCAATGTTCCCGCCATGAACAGGGCCGCATAAATCGCGATAGCCAGGATGAAGTTGGCGATAGGGCCGGCCAATGAGATTGCGATGCGCCATAGCGGAGACAGGTGGGTATAGCCCAAAGCGTCCTTGGGAACCGAACCCTCTACCGCCTCTGCGTTGACCACAGGATCCCGGTCGTCGTACATCTGCACATAGCCGCCGAATGGAATCGCCGCCAGCACGAACTCGGTGCCGTGGCGATCGGACCAACGCAGCAGCGGACGGCCGAAACCCACAGAAAACCTCACCACATGAACGCCAGAGCGCCGGGCGACGATAAAGTGACCGAATTCATGAAAAACGACGATGACGCCCAACAGCAGCAGGAAGGCCAGCGGGTATTGCAACCATTCCATCAAACGATACTCCAAGCTAAAAACGGTAAGACGGCCACGATGGAATCAATACGATCCAACACGCCTCCGTGCCCCGGCAGTAGGTCTCCCGAGTCCTTGACCCCGGAAACGCGTTTCATGAGGCTTTCAAACAAGTCGCCAAAGATTGATATCACACTCATTGTCAGCGTCAGACCAATGGCCGCATAAAGCCCCAGTCCACCAGAATAGACAAGTGCGCTCACACAAATGATCAGGGCCAAGCACACACCCCCGGCGGCACCCTCTCGAGTCTTGCCCGGGCTGATACTCAGGGCCAACGGGTGTTGTCCATAAGCGCGGCCCACAAAGAACCCGCCCACGTCCGTAGCCGTCGTTAGGACAAATAACCACAGCAACCACAGCTTGCCGTGTTCGGCTTGAAACAGCGTCATCAGGCTAATCCAGGCGCAGAGCAACAGTACCCAACCCAAAACTCCGGCAACCCATCGGTTTTGATAGAGCTTAGAAAACGCGGGGTGCAGTAAGATGCTGACGAAACCAAACAGCCAAATCAGACAGGTCAGCACCACGAACTCGAGCCAAATCGCCTGTTGAGCCAAGGCCACACCAACCAGCAGCAACCACCCAACAACATAGGCCACTCGCTGCTTCGTCGATGTCAGGCCAGCAAACGCCGCCCACTCATGGACACCGACGCAGGCCGCAGCGGCAAAGATCAGTGCAAAAAGCCAAAAGGGAGCCAAAAAAATCGTCGCGGCGGTCAACGCTGCCAAGCCTAATGCGGTGTAGATACGATTGCGCAACATGAGTTATCTCCGCCGCCCAAAGCGCCGGCCCCGCTGTGCGTAGGTCGCTATGGCATCTTGCAGAGCAGCGGAATCGAAGTCTGGCCAGAACGCTTCCGTGAAGTACAGCTCGGTGTAGGCTAAATCCCAAAGCAAGAAATTGCTGATACGGTAATCACCGCCCGTGCGGATCAACAAGTCTGGCTCAGGCAAACCCTGCAAGCTCAGCGCACCGGAAAAGCGGTCCTCGTTGATGTCTTCAAGCGTTAGATCGCCATCTACCGCCTGCTGCGCCAATTGCTTGGCAGCGTTAACGATATCCCATCGACCGCCGAAATTGACGGCGACTGACAAATTCAAACGTGTGTTTTGGGCGGTTAACGCCTCGCAGTCCGCCATCATTTGCTGCAGATCCTCGGCAAACTGCTCCCGTTCGCCAATCACCCGTAAGCGGACGCCCTGCTGGTGAAGGTAATCAATTTCCGTGCGCATCACATGACGCATCAGATCCATGAGCAGCCCGACTTCTGCATTCGGTCGCTGCCAGTTTTCCGTACTAAAGGCAAATACCGTCAAACTGGTAACACCCAGCTCGGCACAGGCCTCAGCGATAGGCCGCAGGCGCTTTGCACCGGCCCTGTGTCCGGCAGCTCCGGGCAAATGCCGCGCACTCGCCCAACGGTGATTGCCGTCCATGATTATCACCACATGCTCAGGAATTCCATCGTCTTCCTGCAGCCCCAACGTCGTGGGCGAGGACTCGCGAGTCACAGAATGCACGCCCGCCATGGACTTAGACTGACTTGAATCTTGCGGTGAATCTTGCGGTGAATCTTGCATGAAAAGCGTATCGACGTTTAGATTTCCATCAGTTCCGATTCTTTCGCTGCCAGCGCCTTGTCGACTTCTGCCGCACGCCGGTCGGTATACTCCTGGGCCCGGTCCTCACCTCGGCGGGCGTCGTCTTCAGAGGCTTCTTTTTCTTTCACCAGTTCGCGAATGTCCGCAATGGCGTCACGTCGGATATTACGAATGGAAATACGGCTGTTTTCCGCCTCTGCTCTCGCCTGTTTCGCCAGATCTCGCCGATTTTCTTCTGTCAGAGGCGGTAGTGGAAGCCGAACCACTTCACCATTATTCACGGGCGTGATTCCCAGTTCGCTGCGCAGGATGGCTTTTTCAATCTCAACGACCAGGGGTCGTTCCCAAGGCGCCAACAGCAAGGTGCGAGCGTCCTCTACCGAAACCGAAGCAACCTGATTGAGAGGAGTCGCGACACCGTAGTAGTCGACGGTGATACCGTCCAAAAGTGCTGGATTAGCGCGACCGGTGCGAATCTTGCCAAACGTATTGGCTAGCGCATCCAGCGTCTTACCCATCCGCTCATCTGCATCCTGCAAAATTTCATCAATCACGAGTACTTCCCCATTTCATTGAACTGTCACTTGATGTGCGTGTGTTAGGTCTTAGGCGATCATAGGCAGTAGGGAGCTGGGACGCCAGCCGCTGTGCCTGTGATATCGCAACCTGTCGGTTATTTCGTCGGGTTTAGATCGTTAGTTCTCAACCCGGGTTCCGATATCCACGCCTTGGCTGATCGCGACCAGCGCACCGTCTGCATTGACGTCAAAAACAACGATGGGCATCTGATTTTCGCGACACAGCACCATGGCCGTCAGATCCATAACGCCCAGTTGCTGTTGCAGCACCTGATCGAAGGTTATGCGCGAAAACCTCGTGGCTGACGGATCTTTTTTCGGATCCGCTGAGTATACGCCGTCGACGTTCGTGGCCTTGAGCACCGCATCCGCGCGCAACTCAATCCCGCGCAGGCAAGCCGCGGTATCGGTCGTAAACAAAGGGTTGCCGGTACCACCACTCAAAATGAGCACCTTACCTTGAACCATGGCTGCTAGGGCTTGATCGCGCTCGTAGGCTGGTGCGATCCCGGGAATGCCGGTGGCGGTATACACTTGATTGGCGATGCCTTCCCGGGTCAGAAAATCACCCAGGGCCAACGCATTCATGATGGTTGCCAGCATGCCCATCCGGTCGCCCACCACACGATCCATGCCCGCTTTGGAAAGGGCCGCACCACGGAACAGGTTGCCCCCGCCAAGTACCACACCAAGCTCAATGCCGGCGTCAACCGCACCCTTTATCTGTCGGCAAAAATGCCCCAATACCGCAGGATCGATACCTTGGCCGGCGTCGCCACCTAAGGCCTCGCCACTGAGTTTCAGCAGTAATCGGGGCAAGACGCTACTCGCTGACTGCAAGCTGCGCGGCAACCTCAGCAGCAAAATCGGATTCTTCGACTTCGATGCCCTCTCCTACCTCGTAACGCACAAATTGCACGACGTCGGTGTTAGCTTGCTTGACCAGCGCGCCAACCTTCGTGTTGCCGTCTTTGACGAATGGCTGATCCAGCAAGCTGACTTCCGCCAGGTATTTTTTGACCCGACCTTCAACCATCTTGGCGACGATTTCTTCAGGCTTACCGCTGTCCTGAGCCTGAGACAAGTAAATTTCGCGCTCTTTGTCGAGCACATCCGCAGACACGTCTTCGCTTTTCACGACCATCGGGTTGATGGCAACGACGTGCATGGCCAAATCCCGACCTACTTCGTCAGATTTCGCCGTGAGTTGCACGATGGCACCACGACGCTGATCGCCGTGCATGTAGTAACTCAGTGCGCCCTCGGCGGACTCAACCACTTGGCCTCGGCGAATGGTCATGTTTTCGCCGATTTCCTGAACCAGCGTTTCACGCTCTGCGTTCAACGATTCAGAAACTGCGGCCATGTCACCGTGGTCAAACAGGGTCTGGGCCACTTTGCTGACGAAAGCGATGAACTTTTCGTTTTTCGCTGCAAAATCGGTCTCGATGTTCACTTCAACCATAGCCATACGGGTGCCGTCTTCAGCAACCTTGACGCCAAGTAGGCCATTTGCCGCCGTACGGCCCGCTTTTTTAGCCGCTTTCAGAGAACTCTTCTTGCGCAGATCTTCGATGGCTTTGTCCATATCGCCATCGGCTTCCACCAACGCCTTTTTACAGTCCATCATCCCAAGCCCCGTACGCTCACGCAGCTCTTTGACCATTACCGCTGAGATTGCCATGTCCTACTCCTTGTCCGCGTCAGTGTTGCTGCCGGCTTCGGCTTCAGTGGCCTCGGCAGCTGCTTCTGCTGCTTTCGCCTCGTCTTCGGCTGCGAATGCTTCGTTCACACTGGCCGCTACTGCTTCAGAAATTTCAGCCGTTGGCGCAGCAGCTTCCTGCACTTCCACAAATTCGTCTGGATCTACGTCGGTAGCAACATTGGCCTTGCCTTCGGCAATCGCATCCGCGACCGCAGATACGTAGAGGCGGATAGCGCGAATCGCGTCGTCGTTGCCAGGAATCACGTGATCTACGCCCGCGGGGTCACTGTTGGTGTCAACAACACCGAACACCGGGATACCGAGCTTGTTTGCTTCGGTGATGGCAATATGCTCGTGCTGCACATCGACAACAAAAATTGCGTCGGGCAGACCGCCCATTTCTTTAATACCGCCGAGACTGCTTTCCAGCTTATTCATCATGCGGGTGCGCAGCAGGGCCTCTTTCTTTGACAGCAAGTCAAACGTGCCGTCTTGGGATTCGGTTTCCAAATCGATCAGGCGCTTAATCGACTGACGAATGGTCTTGTAGTTGGTGAGCATGCCGCCCAGCCAGCGCTGATCCACATAGGGCATGCCGACCCGGGACGCTTGCTCGGCAATCACCTTGGCTGCCGCACGCTTTGTGCCAACGAACATGACTTTCTTACCCTTGGACGCCATGTTGCGCACTTCGATGAGTGCTTCATTGAACGCTGGGAGGGTCTTCTCAAGATTGATGATGTGAATCTTGTTACGGGCACCAAAGATAAATGGTGCCATTTTAGGGTTCCAGAATCGGGTCTGGTGGCCAAAGTGCACGCCAGCGGCCAGCATGTCTCGCATACTTACAGTCATTTTTTTAACTCCGGGTTAGCTATTTGCCATGCTTCCCAAATTCCAACCGGTTACGCTTCATGGAAAGAAACGGCCAGCACCCGGGAATCTGTGTCGAAGCAGACAATTTTTTATCCGTCTCAAGTTGTCTATACTGCGCGGCTTCGCGGATTAGGCTCGGTTGCGCCTTAATCACCAAGGCCGCTGAGACCAAGAGACATGGTTGTGTCGCCGGATATTGGACTAGCCTTTATCCGTGCGGCGCGATTTATACCACAAACGACTTTATGAGATAAACGGATTTTCCAATGACAGCGCGGATTAATAATGAAACAGACTTAATAGGCATGAGAGCGGCCGGCCGTGCCGCGTCATCCGTCTTGGAAATGATCGGCGAGCACGTCCAGCCTGGCGTCACCACCGAAGAGCTAAACCAGATTTGCCACGACTACATTGTCGATACACTCGACTGCATCCCTGCCCCCCTCAATTACGGCGGCGGTGGCAGCCAAATGCCTTTTCCCAAATCCATCTGCACCAGTGTGAATCATGTGGTCTGTCATGGCATTCCCAGCCCCAGCAAGAAACTGAAGAATGGCGACGCGATCAACATCGACATAACCGTCATTAAAGACGGCTATCACGGCGATACCAGTAAAATGTTCTTTGCCGGTGAAGGGTCCGTAATGGCGAAGCGCCTGAGCAAGATCACCCAAGAGTGCATGTATAAAGGTATTGAACAGGTTCGCCCAGGTGCTCGACTGGGCGATATTGGGTACGCCATTCAACGCCACGCCGAAAGCAACCATTTCAGCGTAGTCAGAGAATTTTGTGGCCACGGTATCGCCAAGGTGTTTCACGACGACCCTCAAGTGCTGCACTACGGCCGACCGGGTACCGGCGTGATGCTGGAAGAAGGTATGTCCTTTACCATTGAACCCATGATCAATGCCGGCAAGCGGCAGATCAAAATCCTGCCCGACCAATGGACCGCGGTGACCAAAGACCACAAGCTATCCGCTCAATGGGAGCATACGCTTATGGTCACAGCCGACGGTTTTGAAATCTTTACACTGCGAACTGAGGAAAATTTTGGGTAATCGGCGCATTCCTGATTGTCATAACACAACGACCCAATCTGCCGACTCCCCAACAAGGCCTGCATCGTGAGCTTGGCGGTCAGCATTCTCGCACGCAGAGAAACCCTGGCCGAGGCAGTGGACGCCTTGGCCCAACGGTATTGGAACAACGAACCTGTTGAAGACTTAGTCCACGGACTGACTGAGACCTTTGATACGCTGATCATTGATCTGTGGCGACAGCACTTCAATGACACCAGCGGATGCGCACTGCTTGCCGTGGGCGGTTACGGGCGAGCAGAACTGCACCCCGGCTCGGATATCGATATTTTGGTTCTCGCCGAAAAACCTCAGCGGCATCGGGAGACCATTGAAGCCTTCCTGCGCGATCTCTTTGATCTCAACGTCGAAGTGGGTCACAGCGTGCGAGACATCAAAACCTGCGTCAAAGAATGTCAAAGCGACATTACCGTGGCCACTGCGCTTTTTGAGCGCCGTTTTTTGACCGGAGACGCGAGTCTCATCGCTCCTCTCGACAAAGCCCTACAGCACCGCAAAATCTGGCCTGTTGAAGATTTTTTCATCGCCAAACGGGACGAACAGGTGGCGCGCCACCGTCACTTCGACAATGTCGACTACAACTTGGAACCCAACATCAAAACCTCCCCCGGGGGCTTACGCGATATCCACACCACGCTTTGGGTCTGCAATCGACAGTTTGGTACGACAGACATCGAAGAACTGGTTCGACTGGAGGTGCTGACGGACATTGAGGCTCGATGGCTCAGGGACGGCATGCGCTTTCTTTGGTGGGTTCGATACGGACTGCACACCTTGGCCGGACGTAAGGAAGACCAACTGCACTTTGCCCGACAACGCGAGCTGTCCCAACGTCTCGGGTTCATGGACACCGAGAGCAAATCCGCGGTTGAGCTGTTCATGCAGCATTACTATCGCCACGTCATGGCCTTGTCTGAAGTTAACGACATCATCCTGCAGTACTTCCAGGAAGACATTGTCGCTAAGAAGAAGCCGACCATGGAACCGCTGAACGAACGATTCAGACTGGTCAATCGACGGATCGACGTGGTCCAACCGGACATCTTCCTGAAAAACCCCTCTGCCATGCTGGAAATGTTCTTGTTGATGGCTCAGCGAGAGGAAAACATCCGGGTTCGGGTAACGGCCATTCGCGCGCTGCGCGATGCCGTGCATCTGATCGACGAGGAATTCCGACGGAACCCCGAAAACTGTCGCTTGTTTCTGCGCATTCTTAAGGCCCCATACACCGTGGTGACACAACTCACCCGGATGCGGCGCTACGGCGTGCTCGGTCGCTATCTGCCGGCCTTTGGCGACATCGTCGGACAAATGCAACACGACCTGTTCCACATCTATACCGTGGATGCCCACACCATGATGGTGATCCGGAATATGCGGCGTTTCCGTTACGAACACGCGCTGGAAACCTTCCCCATTGCCCATCGATGCGTCAAAAGTATCCCAAAAGGCGAGCTGCTTTACATTGCAGGCCTATTTCACGACATCGGCAAGGGGCGCGGCGGCGACCATTCGGAGCTGGGAGCCGAGGATGCCCGCGTGTTTTGCGAGCAGCACGAACTGAACGAAACCGATAGCGCCTTGGTGTGCTGGTTGGTGAAACGTCATCTCTACATGTCTTCTGTGGCACAAAACCGGGACATCTATGATCCGGAAGTCGTTGCGGACTTCGCCCGGGAAGTGAAGTCACAGATGCGTCTGGACTATCTATACGCACTGACGGTGGCCGATATCAACGCGACCAATCCAACCCTTTGGAATGGCTGGCGTGCGACCCTGATGCGTCACCTATACGCAGAAACCCGGCGCTTTTTTCAAACTCGGGAAGAACCCTTGGATCGGCAGGAAAGTATTCAAGCCTTCCAAGAAAGCGCACTCGATCAGCTCGAATCCGACCTGCCGGACCTGAAGGTGCCGGACCTACAGCAAATTTGGCAAGACCTTGGTGACGACTTTTTCTTGCGTCATACAACCCCAGAAATCGTATCCCTGAGCAAAAAGCTGCTGGAGCATGGCGATAACGCCGCGGCCTTTGTGAGCCTTTCAGCACCACAAACCGCTGCATCCGATGAAGGTGCAACCAAGATCTACGTTTTGGATCAAGACCGACCGAAAACCTTCGCTTCTTTGGTTGTCACTTTGAGCCAGCTCGGTCTGACCATCGTCGACGCCTATATCAGCAAGGCAAGTCACGATCGCTACTTCGATATGTTCACTGTCCTTGATGAGGATGGCACGGAAGTATCCGACCCGGCATTGCGGCAGAGCATTGTGGATCATGTGAAAGCCACCCTGGAAAATCCCGAGCCCTCGACCAATGGCGCGACTCAGCGGGTTTCACGGCAGCTCAAAGAACTGAAAATGCCCGCCAGCGTTAGCCTAGCGGCCCAAGAAGACGGTCTCACCGCCGTGCTGAACGTTACAGCCTCTGACCGCCCGGGCCTGCTGGCGAACATCGCATTGGTGCTCGTCGAGCTGGGCTTGGAAATCACCTCAGCACGCATCACCACCCTGGGCGAACGAGTGGAAGACGTCTTCTTGGTGACCCGCGTGGACGGTGCGAGCATCAACGATGCCCAGCAATGCTATGACATCGAACAGGCCATTCGCCAGCGTTTGGATCAAACCCTTTAACTCGTCAGGACAGGAATACAACCGCCGTGTCGAACCACAGATTAACCCAGCTCCAACCTTATCCTTTTGAGCGACTGCGCGACCTCCACAAGGATTGGCAGCATCACGGCGACCTAGCGCATATATCGCTATCCCTAGGCGAACCCAAGCATCCGCCACCACGCTTTGTGGTTGAAGCGCTGGCCAACGTCGACGCCCTGACCCAGCAGCTGGGTATATATCCTGCGACCAAGGGCAACGACGACCTGCGCTTGGCCATCAGCGAATGGTTGGAACGTCGCTTCGCCATCAGGGTCGATCCAGACCAGCAGATTCTGCCGGTCTATGGCACACGGGAAGCTTTGTTTGCGGTCGCCCAGGCGCTGTTAAGCGGCAAGCCAGGTTCTCTGGTGGGCATGCCCAATCCGTTCTATCAAATCTACGAAGGTGCTGCCCTACTGGCCGGTGCCAGCCCGCTGTACATCGCAAATCTGGAAGAAAACGACTATCAGGCGGATTTTGCAGCGGTCACCGACGCCCAATGGCAGGCCATTGAAATGGTCTACATCTGCTCACCGGGCAACCCGACCGGCCAGATCATGTCCGAAACGGATATGGAGGAACTGATCGCACTCGCCCACAGACACGATTTCACCGTCGTCAGCGATGAGTGCTACAGCGAACTGTATTACGATGATAAGAACATTCCCAGCAGCCTGCTGGCGGTGGCCCAGCGAGTGTCCCAGCGCATGGGCAAACGCCCCTTCGAGCGCTGCCTGAGTTTTCACAGTTTATCCAAGCGCTCGAATCTGCCGGGACTGCGCAGCGGCTTCGTGGCCGGTGACCCCGAACTGGTGCGCCAGTACCTGAGCTACCGCACCTACCACGGCTGTGCCATGTCAGCGCACCACCAGCACGCAAGTGCCCTCGCATGGCGGGATGAAACCCATGTGATCGAAAACCGCCTGTTGTACCGTGATAAATTCGCGGCCGTCGGCGATATTCTGGCGCCCCACTACGACCTGCGTCAGCCACAGGGTGGTTTCTACCATTGGTTGCGCACCCCGATCGACGACCTAAGCTTCAGCCAACGCCTGCTGCAAGAACAGCACGTTACCGTCATGCCGGGCACCTTTTTGGGTCGCGACACGGCAACAAACGAGCTGGCAGGAGGCAATCCCGGCCAAGGTCATGTGCGGGTGGCGTGGGTGGCAGCAAAGGAAGATTGCTTGGTTGCAGCGCAACGCTTGGCCGACTTTGCCATCAACTTATCCGCCGACGGGGGCCGGTAGGCTCGAATCCTAGCAACACCCACGGTAGACTGCGGCCTCCTTCTGAGACAGCAAGAGATACTTGATGACTGCAACATTTGCCTTCGCGGTTGGCATCCGCAACACCAACGGTGCCGGACTGGTACTCGACTGCCTTTATCCAGCGCCAGTGATGAATCCTGAAGGACCTGTGGCTGACGCCATTGCCGAGCTGCCAGAAGGCATCAGCACGCTGAGCGACACAGCCATCGCTGCTTTACAGTCCGCAGCGCCAAGCCTGATTCCCCAGGTTTTGCTGAAAAGCCACCGTGAGAATTCATCAGTTCATGAGCTTGTCGCCATACGACTGACGGGGGATAACGACATCAGCAGCACCGAGGAAGCGTATTTGAAGCTGCACCTGCTATCACACCGACTGACACTGCCTAACACACTGAATTTAAACGGCATTTTTGCCCACTTGCCTAATCTGGCCTGGACCTCAGCCGGGCCGATTGAAGTAGGAGAACTGCCCGAGGCGCTGCTCAACGCTCGCGCACAAGGCCTCAACCTAGAGGTCTTCTCTGTCGATAAGTTCCCTAAAATGGTGAACTACGTGGTTCCCACAGGAGTCCGCATCGCTGATGCCAGCCGCATCCGGCTAGGTGCCTACTTGGGCGAAGGCACCACGGTCATGCACGAGGGCTTTGTGAACTTCAACGCTGCGGCATTGGGCCCGAATATGGTCGAAGGCCGTATCTCTCAAGGGGTCACCATTGGCGCCGGTACGGATCTTGGCGGCAGCTCCAGCACACAAGGCACGCTGTCTGGCGGCGGCGAAATCGTCATCAGTATCGGTGAACAATGTTTGGTGGGTGCAAACGCAGGCACCGGCATCCCGCTGGGAGATCGTTGCACCATCGAAGCCGGTCTGTACATCACCGCTGGCACACCGGTAACCGTCAAAGACGAACACGGCGACGTGGTTCGACAAGTCAAGGCCAGAGAGCTGGCCGGGCACTCGGATCTGCTGTTCATTCGGGATGCGCAAACCGGCCAGGTGGTGTGCCGAACCAACCGTAAGGCCATCGAGTTGAACGACACCCTGCACAGCCACAACTGATGAGCCAAGCCCACGCTATTCTGGAACTCGCACAAGCGCTGATCCGGCGCGTATCAGTCACGCCCGAAGACGCCGGATGCCAAGAGCTCATCGGCGAGCTACTGCGAGACCTGGGTTTCGTTACGGAACAGATTAACGCCCACGGCGTGCATAACCTGTGGGCATGGCGCGGCCAAGACCCCAGCATGGCAGACGGTGCTCACCTTATGTTCGCTGGCCACACGGATGTGGTGCCATCGGGCCCGGTTGAAGAGTGGGATACCCCACCCTTTGAGCCCACCATTCGCGATGGCATGCTGTACGGGCGCGGTGCAGCGGACATGAAATCCAGCCTCGCGGCCATGATCTCTGCTATCGAATCACTATTAAATAAAGATCCTAACCCCATAGGAACATTAAGTTTTTTGATTACTAGCGATGAAGAAGGCGATGCCATACATGGGACACGCCACGCGATCAGCGAACTGGCGAGCCGGGGCATTCGTCCGGACTATTGCATCGTCGGCGAACCCAGCTCCAGCCAGCAACTGGGTGATGTCGTACGCTGCGGGCGACGCGGCTCATTGAATGGCAAAGTCACCGTCAAGGGCATCCAGGGCCATGTGGCCTATCCGGATTCCGTGGCGAACCCTATTCACATGGCAGCCCCGGCCTTGGCCGCCCTGGCCGACGAAGTGTGGGACGCCGGCAACGCCTACTACCCGCCTTCCAGCCTGCAAATATCAAACATCCAATCCGGCACCGGCGCGACCAACGTGGTGCCGGGCGAGCTCACAGCACTGTTCAACATTCGCTTCAGTACCGAGCAGACCGAGGCTGGCTTGCGAAAACGCATCGAGGAAATCTTCCAGCAGCACGGCTTGGAGTCCGAGTTTCAGTGGCAGCTCTCAGGGCCACCGTTCTTGACGGTCCACGGTGCGCTAACCGCCGCGGTGCAGGCCGCCATTCTGGAAGAAACCGGACTGGAAACCGAACTCTCCACTTCCGGCGGCACCTCAGACGGCCGATTCATTTCACCCTGGAACGGAGCAGGAGAGGCTCGGGTTGAAGTCGTCGAACTGGGTCCCATCAACGCCACCATTCACAAAATCAACGAGTGCGTCGCGATCGACGACCTTGCACCCTTAGCCAAGATCTATGAGGGTATCGCGGCACGCCTGCTCGAGAAGTAGCCGGGCAAATTTATGAAAACCCGTATCGCCGTCATTGCCAGCCTTGGTCTCCTCTGGGTGCTGGTGAATTTACCCGCCAGCCTAGTCCGCAATATCATCGACAGCGATCAGATTTCCCTGGTCGCACCAAATGGCACCCTGTGGCAGGGTTCCGCCCGGCTGGTCACGGCCCTAGGCATTGAGAGCCAAATCCAATGGCGCACGACCCTTTGGCGGCCTGGACTTGACCTTACCTTCACCGATAACAACAGCACACTCGCCGGCAGGATCGAGTTCGGCATTGCGGCGCACAGGTTCGCCCTCGCCGGGGAACTCGACGCAAGCACGCTGGCTCCCCTATTGCAGCGCTATGACATCTTCCTGCCGGGGACCTTTACCCTAAACGAGATGACAGTTCTTTGGCAGCCACCCGCTGCTCGCCTGGAAAAACCTTCCAGCCTGATCTGGAGTGGCGGAGACCTGCGCTACATCCTTGCTAACCGTCAGTACCGGGCAGTTATGCCGCCTCTATTGGCCAAGGTGGATACCAACGCACAGGGCGAACTGGAAGCACGGGTTGTCGCTGACGATCAAGACGAAGCGCTACTGATGTCTTTGCGCTGGAAAAATAGTGGTCACCTGTACATCGGTGTCACCCGCAGGATGCTGCGACTCGCCAATTATCCCTGGTCCGGCAGTGAGCCTGACTCGACTCTAATCTTTGAAGTAGAGCGCAGACTGACTCAGCCTGCTCGCTGATGGCAAAAACAGAGCTGTTTTTTTACTCCCAAGCCATCACAATCATGCCAATCTCGATACACCACAATCCGCGCCTAACTACGTAACGGAGACCGTCTACACATGCCCCAATCGATACAGCTTTGGCTACCAAGGGCGTTGACTTTGGTTCAATGGATTTGCGGTCTGGGCATCGCCTACGCGATCGCGAACACAACCCTAATCTTGGTTGGCGATGGCACAAGCGCAGCTCTGCCGTCGCAATCGCCAACGGCATTTGCAGCCGACTCAGCGTCACTGCCACCGGCACCCACCGTAGCGGAGTTAACCAAGCGAAATCTGTTTGGCAGCACCGATCCCGCCAACCTAAGCCGCTCATCTGCACCGGCAGTGCCAACGCGTCTGCCACTGACGTTGGAAGCCGTCTTTGTCAGCAGCACCCCGGCACAATCCGGCGCCATCATTTCCCAACGCGGTAAGCCGGGCAAACTGTATGGCCCCGGCGATATGTTACCGGGCAATGCCCGATTATCCGAAGTCGAGGCGACACAGGTTATTCTGCAGCGCGCTGGAGTGAGAGAGGCCCTCGCCTTTAAGTCGACATTCAAAGCCACTCCCAATCAATCTGAACGACAAACCAACGCAACAGCGAATCTGGCAGCGCCACAAAAATCAGTGGAACCACTGCTTCAGCAACTCAATACGGAGCTTGCTCAAGACCCCAGCGGCACGCTGAAGCGAATGGGCGTCAGTCAGAACAAAGGCGGCGGCTATCGGGTTAGCGATACCGCTAGCAACCCTTATTTAACCCAGTCCGGTTTACAACCGGGCGATGTTGTGTTGTCCATCAACGGTCGTCCGTTGGGGGATATCAATGTTGATCGCATGGCGCTGGCCAACCTAGCAAGCTCTGGCAGCGTCAGCGTAGAATTGCTTCGCAATGGCCAAACGTTAACTATTACGACCCGAGTACCCGAAACACTTCGTCAATAATCGAGCTTTATCTATGACCGCCATACCAAACCGTCATGCCCGTTATCCATACAGCAATATTGTTCTGGGGTTGCTGATCGCTCTACTGCTGGCCACTGCATCGCCCGCTATTCGAGCACAAGCCGGTGCTGAGGAAGAGCAAACCTGGCAAATGGCCACACGCAACGCGGATATCCAGGAATTTGTTGCCCAGGTCGCGAAAATCACTGGCAAAACCTTCGTCATCGACCCCAAGCTCAAGGGTCAAGTCAACGTGGTGTCTGAGACCCCCTTGGGTAAGCAGGGTGTGTACGAACTGTTTCTGAGCGTGCTGAGACTGCAAAACTACACCGCTGTGCCCTCCGGCAACGTGATTCGTATTCAGCAAAGTGCCACAGGTAAACAGACTCCAGGGGCACAAGACAATGCGCTAAATGCGGCTCCAGAAGAACTGGTAACGGAAATTATCGCCGTACAAAACGTAAAATCCGAGGACTTACTGAAAATTCTCAGACCTCTGATCCCGCAATACGGTCATATTGGCAGTGTCAGCCAACCCAACGTCATCATACTGTCTGACCATGCGGACAACATCTCGCGCCTGAAGAACATCATCGCCGATATCGACGTTGCTCAAACAAACGATATCGTTATGGTGCCCTTGAAAGAAGCATGGGTGGGTAATGTGGTGGACATCCTGCAAAAAGTGGCTCCGGATCAATTGGGCCCTAATGCGCAAGGGCCCCAACGCATTCAGATCATCGCCAACGAGCGCAACAATTCCCTCGTGCTGAGAGGACAAACCGCTTCCATCGCCGAGTTACTGCAGATCATCGAAAAGTTGGATCGCCCGACGACCACCACCGATGCCACCCAAGTGGTGATGTTGAATCACGCCGACGCAGACAATGTAGCCAACATTTTGAACAGCCTGATCAGCCAGCGCGATGATCAATCAAATACCGGCAACAGTGGCAGCATTACCATTCAACCCGATAGCAGTCTGAATGCCATCGTCGTGCGCGCAGACCCTACGGCAATGAATGAGATACTCAACATAGTACAGCGCTTAGATACGCCTCGGGCGCAGGTATTGATCGAAGCAGCCATTGTGGAAATCAGTATGAATGACGATTTCGAGGCCGGCGTTGAATTGGCGTCACTGGACTCGAGCGGCGAAAACGTTCCGCTGATCAACACCGCTATGGGCAACACCGTAGCGTCACTGCTAGGCGCGATGATCAATGAAGACGGAACCGTAAATAACGCACCGGTAACAGCATTAGGGGGCGTAACAAAACCCACCCTCGCAGTGGCTAAGGTCGACCTTGATGGGGTTTCCTTTGGGGCGGTAGTCAGCGCCCTGGCGAGCCTCAGCAATGCTAATTTGCTGTCGACCCCGAGTATTGTGACGATCGATAATACCGAAGCTAAAATCGTGGTTGGCCAAGAAATCCCTTTTCGCTCAGGTTCGTTCACCACGACCGGAGACGGTTCAAACAACCCGTTCACCACCGTGACGCGCGAAGACGTTGGCATTGAACTCACCGTAACACCTCACGTCTATGACAATAGCGAAGTCCGAATGGAGGTGGCGCAGAACATTTCAAACGTGCTAGACAGCACGGTGGGCAGCTCTACCTTTGCAGACGTCGTCACCTCAAAACGTTCGATCGAAACCACAGTGCTTGCATCGTCAGGAGAGACCATCGTTTTGGGTGGGCTGATTCAGGACAACGCCAACCGCAGCGAAAACCGCGTCCCTGTACTGGGCAGCATTCCGGTCTTAGGCAATCTGTTCAAGTCCAGAGTCAAAAAACAGGTCAAAACCAATCTGGTGGTATTTATTCGACCGACGGTTATCGCTGACAAAGCGCAGAACAGCGATCTCACACGGGCGAAGCTTGACGGCATATGGGAAGTCGGTGGTGGCGAAGGCGAAACATACTCAGAAGACGATCTCTTTACGGGGGACATTCCTAAACCTTGATGGAAGGCACGATTTGAAAAGCTGACGTCGAACTTTGATCATGAGCAAGCGTAACCCAAGTCACTCATCGAAGCGTGCCCTGTGGCACCGAGCGGTTACGGCAGGCATCCAGCCCTCCCTCAGTGGCGATCGGATACTGCGAGCGTCTAGCGAACCGGATGAGAACATTCGGGCCGATTCCTCGGTTGTTTATGTGCAACGCAGTCAATCACTGACCGACGCGCTAATTGTCGACAAAGCGGTCGCATCCATTCGAGATAAAGAGCAGATTCCTTGGCCCTCTTCGCCCCTTGAGCCTCTATCGATCGGTACATGGACATTGCCAACAAGCGTGCTCGCGCTCGCCAAGGGTTTTGCCGGCCGAGTCACCATGCGCAAAATACCGACGCAGCTAACCCAACTGATCGAAGCGCCCGCCTATCTGCAAGCCAGTATCACAATCGTACCCGTCTGCGTTTTTTGGGGGCGTTCCTGGTCTCCTAAAGACAGCTTCTTGCGCTCCCTGACTTCAGAGCAACGCTCGACCAGCGCGGGCTTCAAGCGCCTGCTCGGGCTTATACTCAACCGCGGCGATGTCCACGTCTGCTTTGGTAAACCCGTGTCCTTGGCAGAACTGGCCAATCATCGAAGAGGTAAAGAATTTTCCGTACGCAGAGCGGCGAGGCTGCTGCGCATGCGGTTTAAGGCTATGGAGTTCGTCACCCTAGGCCCTGATCATTCTCATCGCCGCGCCCTGCTAGATCAGGTCGTAAGAGCGCCCATGGTGCGCAAAACCATCAGCACGCTACATGACGAGAATGCTGCCGATCGCAGTGCGCGTCAGGCGAAGCTGCACAAAAAAGCGCTCAAGATCGCGAGAACCATCGCGTCAGATTTGACCTACAGCACAATTCGCGGTTTCTTGATTTTTCTGACCTGGTTTTGGCAACGGATTTATGACGGGGTCAGCGTAAAAGGTCTGGATGCCCTGCGTACCCTGAACGAAACCCACACCCTGATCTATGTGCCGACACATCGCAGTCACATCGACTACTTGGTGCTGAGTTACTCGCTGTATGTGAACGGCATCATGCTGCCCCACATTGCCGCAGGCGATAATCTCAACATGCCCATCATGGGGAGGCTGCTACGCCAAGGCGGAGCCTTCTTTATGCGCCGAAGCTTCCGCGACGACCCTCTCTATACGGCAGTGTTCGAGGAGTATCTCTATCGCGTTCTTGCCAACGGCTACAGTGTGGAATTCTTTCCCGAGGGCGGACGAAGCCGAAGCGGTCGACTGATGGCACCAAAATACGGTCTACTCAAGCTGTGTATGGAGAGCCAGCGACGCGGTTTGACAAAGCCCCTTGCCTTTGTGCCTATCTACTTCGGCTACGAAAAGGTTGTCGAGAGCGGCACTTACCTCAGCGAACTGCGGGGCAGTGTTAAGAGAAAAGAGCGCCTGCTGGACCTGTTAACCAACATTCAGGTGATTCGTCAAAACTTCGGTCGCCTTCAAGTTAACCTGGCACCAGCCATCAAACTGGACAAATGGCTAGAACAGTCCCGCGTCACCGGCCTATCGACGGACGAGCAGTTGGCAAAGCTGGGGCACGAAATTATGCAACGCATCAACCAACACGCCAGCATCAATCCGGTCAATCTGGTGGCATTAGCCATTACGCAACGGACTCACCTGACCCTGCAGGAGCACACCCTATCCAGCCAGATTGAGTGTTATCGAAGTCTCGGCTTAGCGCTTTACGGTGATGATATTTTGACAGCGAACATTGAGGATGCCGACAGCGTGATCCGTCAGGCGGTGGCACTAGGGTTTATCGAACGAGATCCAGAAGAAGCCTGGATCACCTGCTCGGCTGGCACAGCCACCCTACTGACCTGGTACCGCAACAACGTTCTCCATTTGTTTGCTCTGCCGGCGCTGATCGCCCTGTTGATATCGCGCTCCACTCAAAGGCTGACCGAAAGAGAGCTGATCGAGCAGGTCAGACTGATCTACCCCTACGTTGCTCAGGAACTCACCACCAACACGGAGCCGGATATTGACGCGGCGCTGAACGCATTGCAGGCTCAGGGGCTAATTTTACGCGCCGACCAACAGCTTGAGCCGCCGTCCAAAGCCAGCGAAGCGTACGAACAGCTGGCGCAGTTGGGTAGCTCGGTCTTAGAAATGCTGCAGCGCATGTATGTGGTGATCTGTATCGCAACACAGCGCCCTCTCACGGCTGACGAGCTGAAAGCTCACAGTCTGGCGACAGCGAAAAAGCTATCCCGACTGTTCGGTATCACCGGTACAGAATTTTCAGAGGATCGACTGTTCGACGCATTCCTTGAACGCCTTCTGGCAGCACACCATATGACTCGAAACGAACAGGGACACCTTGTCGCCTCACCGCTGATGCATCAAGTGGCAGAGCGCGCAGCAGAGCAAATTATCGAACCGTCGGTTCATCTGGGGTTACAGCGGGTGATCAGGAACAGTCTCGGGGAAATCACGCCGCCCCAAGATACACATCAAACCGAACACTCTTCCCCTTGATCTGAAAGTCCACCCGACCAGTGACGTCGTCCTTGAGGCGACGCTTTACCACCACACGCCCAGAACACCGAGCCTTGGCAAGCGCCAGCAGTTCCGTCAATTCATCCTCAAACTCTGGGCTCCCGGCCAACGGGGCCTCGGTTAACTGTCGTAAATGCTGTAAACCCCGGTTCGGCAGCGCCTTTTTGGCAATCGGAGGAAACATAGGATCCAGTAACACCACATCCCAAGTTGTCGTCGGGGATGTATCGCCATCAGGAGAGCGGCCTCGCAGCACATTACTGGCTTGGTCACAGATTGCCTCGGTACGCGGAATATGCTGAGTCCGCTCATGCAACAGTATCCAAATCAGGCGGTCGCGCTCCACCAGGCACACCTGTGCGCCCAAGTGCGCGAGCAGCAGGCCGTCACTGCCATAGCCTGCGCAAGCATCCAATATTCGCAGGCCGTTAAGCGTGCTGCCGCACGCTCTGGCCAGCTCTGTACGACTACCGCCATTACTCGCCCTGCGCAGCAGGTCAGCATTTGACGGCTGATAAGGCTGCGGATAATCGGGCATGCAAAGCCACATACCGGAGTGATCCAGGAACAGGGAGGCCTCATCGACCAAGGGAGCCTGTTGTGCCGCCTCCAAGCGGCACCAGGAGCCGTAAAATGCCGCCTGTTCCGATTGCTCAGGGCGGTGATAGAGCACCGGTAACGGCCTCTTCACGTGGTTCGGACATCCACCGCGTCATTTTTCCGCCATGGCGAATCCCCCTCAACATAGATAGGGAGCGCCATCTGCGCCGGTTTCGATAGCCCACTTGCATGGACCTGCCGCACCCGTTCGATCATGGCGACGGCATTCATATCGTTCTCGGTTTGGCTGGCAAAGGAGATGGTCTCGTCCAGCCAATCGGGACGGGGCCCAAGCCCGTTAAGTTCCGGTAAAGAAACTGGCAGTGCCGCCAGCCAGTCCGGGGCATCGGTATAAAGCCGGTCGTCATGCAGCAGCGAAAGCGCACCTTCTTCGGTTTGCTCATAGGCCGCTAAATAGAACGCATCTGCCCGGCTGGGCACCACCGTCAGCCAATACCGGAGGCCGTCTGCTGGCGAGGGGGCGGCATTCCCTGGGTCGATATTCCAGAGGTTGGTATGCAAGGCACTGCGCAACACGATTTCGGAACCTGGCAGCGGTACGACCATCGCGCCGCTGGCCATGCCGATGCCCTGAGCAATGGAAGCCGCGATACGCACACCGGTGAAAGAACCGGGCCCGGCACCAAAACCAATCAGTTCGGTATCGCACACTGCAATGCCGGCTTCCCGATACAAATCATCCAGCATAGGCAGTACTTGCTCGTTATGGCGTCGGAACAGTTTTTCATGTCGGCAGAACATCTGGTTCTGGTCCGCCAAGGCTAGGCTACAATAGGCCGTAGAAGTCTCAATACATAAGGTGACAGTCATTGAACGAGCATAGCCAACCAATGGATTTGGAGGAAGCGCGAGACGCATTATTTGCGCAACTAGTCCCTCACTCGGCCAGTGAATGCATCTCTCTAACCCAGGCACAAGGACGCATTGCTGCAGAAGCCGTTAGGGCACAGCTGCCACTCCCCCCCTTTCCTGCATCCGCCATGGACGGATACGCCCTTCGTCAGCAAGACACATCCAACCATGAGACATTTCGAGTCGTCGGCCAAAGCCTGGCCGGACACCCCTACCTAGGTTCAATTCACGCTGGCGAGTGCGCGCGCATCTTTACCGGAGCCGTGGTGCCCGATGGGGCCGATTTAATCGTATTGCAAGAACAAGTCGCAGAATTAACCACTGACCAAAACGGCGAGAAGAACGTTCGTTTCATGCCTCACGAGGCCGACGAAGATTACATTCGACCCGTGGGCAATGACGTCGAGCTAGGGCAGCAGATGACTCAGCCCGGCGATAGGCTTTCGCCACTGTTACTCGGTGCCCTCGCAGCGGCCGGTGTTAGCGAACTCAACGTGTATCAACGCCCGAAGGTGGGCATTTTCTCCAGCGGCGACGAGCTACGAAACCCGGGCACACCGCCTGAAGCATTGGCCCTCGGCCAGATTTACGATTCCAACAGTTTCACTCTGGCCAGTTTACTGCGACACCTGCCCATTGATCTGATCACGCTGGACCGGCTCCCAGACGACCCTGACGCGGTTGAAGAGGCGCTGGCCGAAGCCAGTCGGCGCTGCGACATGCTGATCACCAGTGGCGGGGTATCCGTTGGCGATGCCGACTTCATTGGCGCCACCATCGCGCGCTTGGGCGAGCTGTCCTTTTGGCGACTCAATCTAAAACCCGGCAAACCCCTCGCTTTCGGCAACATTGGTGACTGCTGGGTTTTTGGTCTGCCGGGCAATCCGGTATCGACCATTGTGACGTGCCTGCTGCTGGTCATGCCCAGTCTGCACGTTCTGTGCGGCACGGTACCCAAGCCGCTGCTGAGGATTCCGGCGACGTTGGCCAGCCCGGTATCGCATCATCCGGGACGGGCAGAATACCAACGCGGCATTTACAGCCAGAACGCATCATCAGGCTCCGGCCTGAGTGTTAAACATACTGGGGATCAGGGCTCCAATCGCCTCAGCACTTTTAGCGGTGCGAATTGTTTGATCGAAATACCTGAGGATAGTGGCGACTTAGCCGTCGGAGCAGGGGTGAACATTCTGCTGCTGAGTGACCTGCTGACTTAAACAGCCAGCAGGGGTTTCAGGGCTAGGCCAAGCCCTGAGCGATGGCACGTTGAATGTCTTCAACCGCCCCGCCGCCATCGATTTCAATATATCTCAGTGTGTGCTTCGCGCTGTAATAGGCCACCAGCGGCTGAGTTTGCTCGTAGTAAACCGACAAACGCTCGCGCACGGTCGCCTCGGTATCGTCCTCGCGCTGTTGCAGCGCTTCGCCAGTAACATCGTCTAACCCGTCCTGCTTAGGCGGATTGTAGACCACGTGATAGACCCGACCAGATCCCGGATGCACCCGACGACCGGTAATACGCTTCACCAGCTCTTCGTCTTGAACCTGAATTTCCACCACCGCATCGATGGGAATACCCGCATCGTCCATGGCCTGCGCCTGAGGAATGGTTCGCGGAAAGCCATCGAAGAGAAAGCCGTTGGCGCAGTCGTCGGCCTGTATTCGTTCTTTCACCAGGTCAATGATGATGTCGTCAGAGACCAATGCGCCAGAATCCATAACCGCTTTGACACGATTGCCCAACTCGCTGCCTGAACCCACTGCCGCTCGCAGCATGTCACCCGTTGAAATCTGAGGTATACCCAAGGAATCTTTGATGAATTGAGCTTGTGTTCCCTTGCCTGCACCGGGCGGTCCCAACAGTATGATTCTCACTACTTTCTCCTACAAATTGCCTGTACCGAATCTTGTTTACCCGGTGTCTCTTCGCTCATGCCTGATGCATATGCGCGGCCGCGTACTGTACCTGAAATCCCCCGCACGCGAACCCGGTTGCCTTTAAGACGCTAACGACTCGCCGCGGCGGGATAGCGCACCACCTGAACAATACCTCGCAGATAGCTCAAGTGACTGAGCAGCTCTAAGCAGGCCAGCCAGTCCGAAAGGGTCACCTCAACTTTGATAACCGCCAACTCCTCTTCCATGACCTCGCCGGAGGCTTTGGCGATGGGCAATCCCTGTTCCGCCAGCAGAGCCGTGATATCACGCAGCAAGCTCTCGCGATTTTTCGCTGTGATCTCAAATCCGCATCGCAGTGGAAACACCAGCTCAGCGCCGTCAGGATTATTGCGCCAAAGCCCCAAGGTATTTGCGAGACCAGGTTCGGTTAGCATGCGGTTAGCCAGTGAAATATAGCTGTGCTGACCGAGAGCAACGGCGATACAGAAGGCGTCCGCATCAGCGTAGCCATGCAAACTCGCCAAATGCTCAAAACCCTCATCGGACAACGTCGATGCGCCAACACCCGCCACCACGTTCTGCATAATACTTTTTCCGCGACGCGCACTTTTCATCTGACTGTCGCTGCGGAAAAAAGCCGCAACGCTGGCCTTGGCGCGGTGGCTGCGCATGTAGCCCAAGCGTGGCTCCAGCCAAGCCCTATGCGGCCTGACCGGGCCACCGGATATGATTTCGACCTTCTCGCCGGTTTTGAGGGGAGTTCTTATCGGAGACAACTCGCCGTTGACGTATCCACCGGTACAGGTATGCCCCAGTTCCGTATGAATCCGGTAAGCAAAATCCAATACCGTCGAACCGGCGGCCAGATCCAACACATGCCCCCTCGGCGTTGAGACGTAAATACGTTTTTCGCTGACACGCTGAGCCAACAGGTCGGGTAGGCTTTCGATACCATTGAGCGTTTCGTGCCAATCGATGACCTGCCGCAGCCAATCCATCTTTTCCGCGTAGTCACTGGAGTCGGTATCGTCCCCGCCTTCTTTGTAAGCCCAGTGGGCGCATACGCCCAATTCAGCATTTTCATGCATCTCGCGAGTTCTGATTTGCACTTCTAAGGAACGGCCGTCGTCGAAGGTTATGGCGGTGTGAATACTCTGATAGCCATTTTCCTTGGGCACCGCAATGTAGTCATCGAACTCACTGGGCACATGAGCCCAGGTACTGTGAATGATGCCAAGGGCGCCATAACAATTGGCTAGGTCATCGACGATAATCCGCACCGCACGCACATCGTGGACATCTTCCAGGGGAATGTTCTTGGACTGCATCTTGCGCCAGATACTGAAAATGTTCTTCGCCCGGCCCTTGATTTGCGCCTTGATGCCCGCCTGCTCAAGTCGCTGCTGAATGATCTGAACCAGCTCTTTGACTTGTGCCTCACGTTCTTGACGACGACGTTTGAGCTGCTTGGCAATACCTAGGTAGATATCCTCTCGCAGATAGCGCAGCGACAAATCCTCTAGCTCCCACTTGAGCTGCCACATGCCCATGCGATTGGCCAAGGGCGCAAAGACGCTCGCCGCTTCTTGGGCGATACGACGTTGACGTGCCTCATCGTGATGTTTCGCGCCTCGCAGAGCTTGCACCCGCTCCGCCAGCTTGATTACCGCGACACGAAAATCCTGAATCAGCGAGACCAACATGCGTTTGATGTTCTCCACCTGACGGTCCTCTTCGCCAGCGAGGGAGGCCTCATCAGAGACATCCAGCAAACTGGACGTGGCCAAGGCCGCCACACTCGCGCAGAGCTTCGCTGCATCTGCGCCAACCTGTTGAGTCAATGCCTCTTCATCAAATCGATTTTTGCGAAAGCCCGAATAGACCAGCGCGGCCAGCACAGCCGACTGGTCCAGCCTGAGATCCGCGACCATTTCCGCCAACTCCAAGCTCTGCAGCAACAGCTCATCGCCATAGCCTGCAAGCCATTGGGTATTTTTCACCAGTACGGATTCGTCCAACCGATCGTGGGCCTGACCGATTCGCGCACACCATCGCAAAGTGTCTACGCAACCATCGGGTAACAATGGAACTTCAGTACTAACGCTTACCATAAACCCATCACTTTCATGAAAAACACGCCCTTCGAGAAACCAACGCCCTCGTCACTGCACATACGATCAATCCAACCCGACTACCGATGTACGAACAAATCTGCCGACGGTTTCTACGTGGGCGGTGCCGGGAAACATATCGTACACACCTACCTGTTCCAACACATACCCCTTTGCTTTCAGACGTTTGGCGTCTTCGGCAAAGGTCACCGGGTTACAAGAAACATAGACAATCTGCTTGAGCGAGGGGATACCCGCCCAACCCTCCAGATTCGGACCAGCACCGCTGCGCGGCGGATCCAAAATCAACGCATCAGGCGACTGGGAAAAGTGATCAAAGCACGCATTGATGCTGCTGCCCGTTGGCGCCGTCTCGTCTGACTCATCCGTCGCTGAAACCAATGCGCCTCCTTCACCGTATAAGTCTTCGGCGTAAAACGCGCTGGCATGATCCACACGGTTCACTCGTGCGTTTTCCTTCGCCATCTCTACCGCCTCGTCACTGGCTTCGATCCCCACGGCCAGTGCCCCCGCCCGGGCCAAGGGCAAGGTGAAGTTGCCGATGCCGCAAAACATATCCACGACCACGTGACCGCGCACGTTGCCCAGATACCCCATCACCGTGCGCACCAACTCACGGTTCATTGGCGCGTTGACCTGGGTGAAGTAGTGGGGATAAAAACCAATGGTGAGCCCGTATTCCGGTATCTGATAGTGCAACAGGCTCATCTGCTGCCGATTTTTCGCGATTGGCGTCAGGGTGTCGTAACCCTTGCTTTGCATCAGCACTTCCACTTGGCAGTTCACCTCAAACGCCTGCCATAGGGCCACATCGGCATCGGTCAGCGGCTGCAAGTGTCGAACAATCACGGCACACCCAGAGTCACCCTGGGCCAATTCGATTTGCGGAATCGTTTTCGGATCCGACATCTTGGCAATGGACGCTTTGAGCGGCGGTATCAACTTCGAAAGCTCCGGCGTTAGGGTCAGACACGCATCGATACGAGCAACGCGATTACTGAAAGATTCGCGAAAACCAACCAACACTGATTCGCCGACCACTCGCACACCCATGCGCGCCTTGCGTCGATAACCCAGACGCAGCAATGCCACGGGCACGCGCCAGCTGTTGGGCTGGATACCCTGAATGACCAACTGATCGGACAGCTGCCTTTGTTTGTGCCCTAACTGGGCGGTAGGTGCCATATGATGGGTTGCACAGCCCCCACAGCGAGGAAAGTACTGACACGGAGACGTGACCCGATCGCTGCTGAAATTTTCCAGCGGCTGTCCGTCAGCGAAACGCTGACCGCCCCGTCGCTTTAAGATGCGCGCACGCACGGTTTCTCCCGGCAAGGCATTGCGCACCCAGACCGGTCGTTCGTTGTGCGTGCCACCGCCAGATCCCTGCTCAGACAGGGTCGAGATTTCAATGTCAATTTCCGTTGGTTGCTTAGGCAAAATACTTCCTACTGTGAGTCATGGGGCGATGATGGCTTTTCGTTAAGATACCGGTGATTCCCGTCGCGCAGGAAAATCAGACACGTTTTTTGGACCAACACTAACGCTGAAACATCTTGCGACTGGTCAGTGGTTTGTCGCCCAACAACGGCGCGAGAGCCGCACGCATCAGGGCCTTAGCCGCATCCTGGGTCGCGGGTGCGGTAAACGATCGCGCGGCGATTTGCTTCAGTACCTGGCCAGAGTACTGACGCGAGCCCGGGCTCGATGGGTCTTGAACTGCGTGAAAGCCGGATTGTGCCTCAAAGCGATACTGAGCGCCGTCATCCAAGGGCTGGCCTTGGGCAGAAAAATCGACGCCGTAGCCCAGTTGCTGCAACAGCTCGAGCTCGAATGTCCGCAGGCACGGCTGCAGGGGATCGTCTTCCTCCAGTGCTTCTAATACTTTCATGGAAGCCGCAAAAATCTGCGGGTCTTGTGTGCGCTCCCGCAGCAGGCGGGTCAGCAGTTCAAGCACATAGAAACCGGCGTACAGAGCATCGCCTTGGAGCGCGATGAAGTGGTGGCTTTCGAATTTTTGGATGGTGACTAGATCGCTCCGCCCAACCCAAGACACCGTGCCTACGCTAAAGGGTTGCAGGGCGACCTGACCTTGCTTTTTACTTCGATATCCCCGCAGTACACCGGCCATTCTGCCCTGTCCCAACGTCAGCATCTGCACGATGGCGCTGCTCTCTTGATACGGACGAACGTGCAGAACCAGAGCAGGTTCCATTTGCGCGGTAGCAGACATCCGTATGCCTCAGTCGTAACCCAAATTGCGCATGTGCACCGCGTTGTTGGTCCAACCCTTACGAACTTTGACCCACAAATGCAGCATGATTTGATGGTCCAACATCAGCTCGATGTCTTTGCGAGCCTCTTGACCAATCAGTTTTAAGCGCGCGCCACCCTTGCCAATCACGATGCGCTTCTGCCCGTCCCGTTCGACGATGATGTCCGCATGAATGTCGATCACCTTGTCCCCGTGCTTGAAGTGCTCGATCACCACCGTGGCACTGTGAGGGATTTCATCCCCCAGCTGGCGCATGAGTTTTTCCCGGACAATTTCAGCCACGAGAAAACGTTCCGGCTGATCGGTGACTTCATCGTCGGCAAAGAAGTGCTTACCCAAGGGTAGACGCTGAAACACATTGTCTCTGAAGCTGGCAACGCCATCTTCTTTCAGCGCACTCAAGGGCACGATCTGATCAAACAAATTCAACTCGCCCAGGGCCTGCATTTGCGGCAACAGCAGCGCCTTGTCCTTGATCAGATCTACCTTAGACAGCACCGCAAACTTGGGCACCTTGTGCGCTGCGACTAGCTTTAACACATGCTCGTCCGCCGGCGTGGTCTTGCCTCCCTCGATCAGCACCACCAACAAATCCACATCCGATAGCGCAGATGTGGCGTTGCTGACCATGTAACGATTCAGCTCGCGTTCGGTTTGCTGATGAATACCGGGGGTGTCGACGTAAATGGCTTGATCCGCTTCCTGTGTGTCAACGCCAATCAAATTACGACGGGTGGTTTGCGGCTTGCGCGACGTGATACTGATTTTCTGACCGAGCACATGGTTCAACAGCGTGGACTTGCCCACATTGGGTCGACCGACCAAGGCGACGTACCCGCATCGTTGCTGCTTTGATCCGTGATCAGACATCGTTTTCGCCGGCCTCGTTGGTTTGCACTGGGTGTTCGCTGCGGACATGTTTTTTGTTCTTGGGTGCCTCACTGGCCTGCTGCTGGGCCTGTTTCTGAGCTAGGGCCAGAATCAACACTTCGTGGGCTGACGCTTTCTCTGCCGCCCGCCGGGAGGAGCCATTAGCGACGGCCACCAAGCCCAAGCTCACGGCTTCGCATTTCACAGTGTACTGGCGCTGGTGATCCGCGCCACTCACCTCTTCCACCGAATACACAGGCAGATCCAAACCGTTTCCTTGCAGCAGCTCCTGCAAACGGGTCTTCGCATCTTTGAGACTCTCAGCGTCCAGATCATGCGTGAGGTCAGAGAACAGCTGATGCACCAGCTGCTGGGCTTGTTCGATACCGCCGTCTTCATGCACGGCGCCAATCACGGCCTCTAACGCATCGGCTAAAATCGACGCTCGCTGGCGGCCACCTGAGCGCAACTCGCCGACGCCCAACAGCAGGTGCTCCGACAGATCAATTCGGGACGCCACCTGGGCTAGCGTTTTTCCTCGCACGAGTTGGGCACGCATCAATGACAGCGCGTCTTCTTGTACATCGGGGTAGCGCTGATAGAGCATGTTGCCGACCAAGTAACCCAACACCGCATCGCCCATAAATTCCAAGCGTTCGTTATTGGTTTTCGAATAGCTTTTGTGCGTAAGAGCCTGCTTGAGCAAGGCCAATTGTTCAAATCGATAGCCGATTTTGCGTTGGAGTCTATCCAAATCGGTACTGCTGGCAGTGGACTGGGCCATGGTGCTACTCGTGTGAGCCTTGCTCTAGCCAGCCATTGCGATCAAAGGTGGGCAGATGCCAGCCGGGCTTCTTGTTGGCCCAAATGGCGACGGCCTTACCCACCACATTGTCGTGGGATGCCAGGCCCCAGCTACGGGAATCCGCCGAATGATCACGATTATCGCCCAGCACAAGATATTCACCAGGCCCCACAACCCAACTCTGGCTAGGCTCGGGACGCCGCGTTCGATGGATTCGATGTTCGACGCCGGAAATCTCTTCGATGTATTCCCGGGCGGGAATGCCATAACGGTAGTCGGTGAAGTCGCGCACCAAGGTGTATTTCAGTCGCTCGCCGTTGATGGTGAGGGTTTTATTCTCATATCGGACGGAGTCCCCAGGAATGCCGATGACACGCTTAATAAAATAACGCGGATCGTGGGGCGGTATAAACACCATGACATCGCCTCGGGCTGGCTTGTCACCTTCCGTCAGCTTCAAATCCAATACGGGCATTTTCATACCATAGGCCATCTTGTCGACAAGGATAAAATCCCCAACTTCCAGCGTCGGCACCATGGATTCCGAGGGGATTTGATAAGGCTCCGCCAAAAAGCTGCGTAGCAGGAATACCACCACGAAAATCGGAAAAAACGATCGGGCGTATTCCACCAGCATCGGGTCCTCAACCGCGTGGCTATCGGCTGCCTTCGCCACGCGACGCGACTTGAAAAACCAAGTATCTGCGGCCCAGATGCCACCAGAGACCACGGAAGCCCAGAACAAATAGTAGGGTAAATCGATATCCATACTAGCGACTACCCTACCGCTCGATCTTGAGCGCGGCCAAAAACGCTTCCTGCGGAATTTCGACTTGACCCACTTGCTTCATGCGTTTCTTGCCTTCTTTTTGCTTTTCCAGCAATTTTTTCTTTCGCGTGATGTCCCCGCCATAGCACTTGGCGGTTACGTTCTTCCGCAAGGCTTTCACCGTCTGACGCGCCACAATTTGACCGCCGATGGCTGCCTGCAAGGCGACATCAAACATCTGACGAGGAATCAGTTCTTTCATTTTTTCTGCCAGCGCCCGACCCCGGCTTTGAGCTTGATCACGATGCACAATACTGGCCAACGCATCGACTTTATCGCCATTAATCAGCATGTCGAGCTTCACAAGCTTGGCACTTTCAAAGCGCACAAACCCGTAATCTAAGGAAGCGAACCCTCGGCTGACGGATTTCAGCCGGTCGAAGAAGTCCATAACCACTTCGTTCATGGGCATTTCCCAGTGCATCGACACCTGACCTTGAGAGAAATGCATGTTCTTCTGCACACCCCGGCGCTCCACGCAAAGCGACATGACATTACCCACGTAGTCTTGGGGCACCAAAATATTCACTTCCGCAATGGGTTCACGCATCTCTTTGAAATTATTCGGCAAGCGCGACGGGTTATCCACCTGCTTGACCGATCCGTCAATTTGAACCACTTCGTAGACGACCGTGGGAGCTGAGGTAATCAGGTCTAAATTGTACTCGCGCTCCAACCGCTCCTGCACGATCTCCATGTGCAGCATGCCAAGGAAACCACAGCGAAAGCCGAAGCCCAGGGCATCGGAGGACTCCGGTTCGTAAAACAGTGACGCGTCGTTGAGCACGAGTTTTTCCAGCGCCTCTCGAAATGTTTCGAAGTCTTCGGAATGCACCGGAAACAAGCCCGCGTACACCTGTGGCTTAACCCGCGTAAAACCGGGCAATTGCTCCACGTCAGGCGTCTTGGCACTGACCAAAGTATCGCCCACCGGTGCCCCGGTGATCTCCTTAATGCCGGCCACCAAATACCCCACTTCCCCCGCACCTAGGCTTTTGTCTGGTTCACGCTTGGGTGTGAAGCGACCCAACTGGTCGATGGTGTGTACCTTCTTCGTCGATTTGACGAATATCTTATCGCCTTTGTTCAAACGCCCCTGCATCACACGCACGAGGGAGACGATACCCAGATAATTGTCGAACCAAGAATCGATGATCAGCGCCTGCAGGGGTTCATCGTCGGATCCTTCCGGCGGCGGGATGGTTTCCACCAAGTGACCCAACAGCTCATCAACGCCTACCCCGGTCTTGGCGCTACAGGAGATTATGTCCGTCACATCCAGCCCGATGATGTCTTCGATTTCCCCGGCCACACGTTCAGGCTCGGCTTGGGGCAAATCAATTTTGTTGAGAACGGGAAGAACTTCCAAACCCTGCTCGATGGCGGTGTAGCAATTCGCCACGCTTTGCGCCTCGACGCCTTGAGCCGCGTCTACCACCAGCAGCGCCCCTTCGCAGGCTGCCAGAGACCGAGAGACTTCGTAGCTGAAATCCACGTGTCCCGGGGTATCGATAAAATTCAATTGGTAGCTTTCGCCGTCTGAGTGCGTGTAATGCAAGGTAACGCACTGCGCCTTGATCGTGATGCCACGCTCTCGCTCCAAATCCATGGAGTCCAACACCTGAGCCTCCATTTCTCGATCGGAGAGCCCGCCACAACGCTGTATAAAGCGATCGGCCAAGGTCGACTTGCCATGGTCGATGTGGGCGATAATCGAAAAATTTCGGATGTGTTGGTTATTTGCCACGCGGCAGGTGCTCCTGATCGAAGGGGCCGCAGTTTAGCCCATACGGGGGCACCGATATAGCAAACAAAGCGCGGGTTTTGCCCTAGTCAGCGGCAGAACCGACTCGGGCAACGTTTTGGTGAAGAAGCTACTCCTCTTCGGGCACCCGTAGCGTGATGTAACTGCGTCTCGCGGCATTGCCCTGTTGACGCAGAACCAGTACAGGAATCACATCACCGGGCTCAGCAGCCTCAGTAACCTCGCGCAGAGTATCTGCATCATCGATAACACGGCCCTTCATACGCAGCACCACGTCACCTACCCGCATACCCGCTTCCTCCGCAATACCCTCGACGGCGACCACTTCGGCGCCACCATCCACATCAAGCTCATTGCGACGATTCGAGGCCAGATCGCGAACGGTAACGCCCAAAGCAGATTGCTGACCCGCACCACCCGACCGTCCGCCGGACGCAGTTTGGGGGTTTTCCGGTAGCTCGCCCAACACCACGCTCAGCGTTACCTCTTTGCCGCCACGGAATACGACGACCTCAGACGCTTCACCCACAGGCGTACGGCCCACCCAATGCGGCAGTTCGCCAGCCCGGGAAATCTCTTCGCCATTAAAACGAATGATGATGTCTTCGTCTTCAATACCCCCCGCTTCTGCCGGGCTGTCTGCCATCACACGAGCGATCAACGCTCCGCGAGGCCGGTCCAGACCGAAGCCTTCGGCCAGATCCTTGGTCAACTCCATGATTTCGACGCCTAGCCAACCTCTGGCGACACGCCCGTTTTCCTTGAGCTGGTCGACAACGTCCATGGCGATGTCGATGGGAATGGCGAAGCTCACACCCATAAAGCCACCGGAGTTGGAATAAATCTGAGCGTTAATGCCGATCACCTCACCATCAAGACTGAACAAAGGGCCACCGGAGTTGCCCGGATTGATCGCCACGTCGGTTTGAATAAAGGGTACGTAGTCGCCGGTTTGGCGTGACGTCAAACTCCGGCCCTTGGCACTGACGATGCCAGCGGTCACCGAGTAGTCGAACCCGAAGGGCGAGCCAATGGCCAACACCCATTGACCGACCTCCACATCGTCGTAGTTGCCCATCTTCAGCACGGGCAGATCTTTGTCCGCCTCGATTTTGAGCAGCGCCAAATCTGAGCGCTGATCGCTGCCAATCAATTCCGCTTCGTACTCCGTGCGGTCACTCATGCGCACGATGATTTCCGCCGCACCGTCCACCACATGATGGTTGGTCAAAATATAACCGTCTTCTTCGATAATGAATCCGCTGCCGAGAGAACGGCGAGGATTGGCAGGCCGACCGTTGCCCGGAGCACCGCGGCCATTGGGCGGACCGAAAAAGCGATAAAACTCTTCAAGCCGCGGGTCGGTTGGGGCCCCAGTGCTGCGACGATCTGGCTGTTCACCCACGGTGCTGATGTTCACCACCGCAGCTTCATTTTTCTTTACTAGCTCGGTGAAGTCCGGCAAATCAGCATGAACCGATGTGCTCAAGCCGAGGCTCAACAGGGCCGCTACGAACAGACCCAGCAAGGGTTTCCGAAGCACGTTTTGGACGCCATTGAATAAGACGGTAAGACTGGCTGAACCCATGGGGCGCACTCCTTCTTCGATTCGTTTAATGAGGCATGCCACGCTAAGGGCATTCTCACGTTCTGTGCACACAACGGTTTAGTTGCTGCAACCTTCCATCAGTCGATACTGGGTATGACGCCGGACGCTTTCAAGGCGCGATCAACCTCTGGCAAGGTTCTTTTCGCGATGTACCCGCCGACCATACAAGCCCCGATCAAGCCTGCAATCAATATCATCGGCGCAGCAAAGTCATCGGCAACAGCCTGAAGAGACCAAATCAGCACGCCCAGCAAAACCAACGGCACACCGAAGAAGGCCAACGCCAATCGATTCAGCACGTTGGATGGCAGCACCAGTTCACCAGACAACGCGTTGGCCGGCGCGGGCGGCATTGACCGGCAAGGCGTCGCGCAGCCAGAGCAGGCCGAATCAGCAGCAAAGAATTGAAGGGGCTGGCCTTGGGAAACCAATAACACTGGGCGAATCAACTCAGGCATGTGGCGATAAGCGAGTAACGATGGGGCTTCTACTATAGGACACGAGGGCGAACATGCCGATAGCGAGCATGAAAGAAATGTGACCTAACCCCTCATCGGTCGGCAACCTACCGTCGATATCCAACAAATTTTCCAGCAAGGGGAACTTATGCAGCGGCATCAGTTCTTCGCCCTTCTTTCCCTCAATTCCGCGCTATACTCGACGCCTGAACCCACGACTGACGTTTTACATGTCCCAACGCTTCACCACAGACGTTTTGATTATCGGCGGCGGTGCCGCCGGCCTCACGGCGGCGCTAACGCTGTCGAAACACGCGCGGGTCACCGTGCTGTGTAAGGGCGATATCACCAGCGGTTCGTCCCACTGGGCTCAGGGCGGTGTGGCGGCGGTCACAGACCCCGAAGACAGCTTTGAATCGCATATTGAAGACACCTTGGACGCCGGTGCAGGCTTGTGTGACCCCGACGTGGTTCGTGCCACGGTCAGTGCGGCACCGGCGGCCATCGCTCAGCTAGCCGAATGGGGGGTGAACTTTGATACCGAGGGCAATGCCCTGCACCTCACCCGTGAAGGCGGTCATTCCTACCGGCGCGTGGTTCATGTGGCTGACGCCACCGGCAAGGCCATTACCCAGACTCTGACCGATCAGGTGCTGGACAACGGCAACATTGAACTGGTTAACGATCGTGTGGCCATTGATCTGATTAACCTGTCCACCTTGGGCCGCCATCACAGCCGATGTGCTGGCGCCTATGTGCTCAACCGCACCACGGGGCGTGTCGAAGTGTTTCAATCGCGCTTCGTGATTCTAGCCACCGGCGGCGCCAGTAAGGTCTATCTGTATACCAGCAATCCCGACAGCTCGACTGGCGACGGCATCGCCATGGCATGGCGTGCCGGCTGTCGCGTGGCGAACATGGAGTTCAACCAATTCCACCCCACCTGCTTGTATCACCCCCACGCGGGATCCTTTTTGATTTCCGAAGCGGTCCGAGGTGAAGGTGGTATTTTGCGCCTGCCCAACGGCCAACGCTTTATGCAGCGCTTCGACGAACGCCGCGAGCTTGCGCCTCGAGACATTGTGGCTCGGGCCATAGACCATGAAATGAAGCGCATTGGTTCGGATTGTGTGTACTTAGACGTCAGCCACTTATCGTCTGACTTTATTCAGGGCCATTTTCCGAACATTGCGCAAAAGTGCGCCGAACTGGGCATCGATATCACCAAGAATCCGATTCCCGTGGTGCCCGCTGCCCACTACACCTGTGGCGGCGTGGTGGTCGACGATCATGGCCGTACGGATTTGCCCAACCTCTACGCCATCGGCGAGGTCAGTTGTACGGGCCTGCATGGAGCCAACCGTTTGGCCAGCAACTCCCTGCTGGAGTGTCTGGTTTACGGCCATCGAGCGGCAGAAAAAATCATCAGTGCACTGGACAAGCCGCAGAGCTTCCCCTACATCCCGAAGTGGGACGAATCCAAGGTCACAGACTCCGACGAGTCCGTCATCATTGCGCACAACTGGGACGAACTCAGAAGATTTATGTGGGACTACGTGGGCATTGTGCGCACAGACAAACGCCTCATGCGCGCCCACCGGCGTATCGAATTATTGAAACAAGAGATTCAGGACTACTACGCCACCTACCGGGTCACCAATGACCTAATCGAGCTGCGCAATCTGCTGCATGTGGCCGATCTGATTGTACGCAGTGCCCTGAAGCGTAAGGAAAGCCGAGGCCTGAACTACAATCTGGATTACCCCGATACTGACGAGCACTCGACAGACACCATCTTGTCGCCCGGGAGTTTGGACAGTTTACTGGTCGACTCCGTGGCCCAGCCGGGGACGCGATAGCGCCAACAAGGCTAATAACCAAGGTGCCCGGTACCCTGGCATTACGGACCGCCGTGCAGCAGTCGCCTGCGAAGCCCGGCGTACTTTTCTGCTGACAACTCGTCCTTAAACACCCAGGCCACCTGCCCCTTGGACTGGGGAAAGGCCACACACCAAGGACATACCCAGCACCGCAGCGGCACCCCGATCAAGGGCGGCGCGTCGGCAACCGGCGGTTCCGATGTGCCAGATGCTAGACCGTCTGTGGCCCGAGGCAATTCGATCAGTAGCCGTTGATCCGTTCGGCTTCGCCGCAGCGCCTTAGTGACGTAAACACAGGCCAAGGACAGACCGGTCAGACCCAGCAATTGAAACAGTCCATAAGCCGTCAATCCGGCCCAGAGGAAGATGCAGGCTCTCCGCATACGCCCGGGTAAGACGGTCAGTGTGTCAGAGCACGCCGTCGTAGCGGATGATTTTGTCGACGAGGCCAACCACCTGTGGGTCTTGAGAAACGATACGGCCTTGCAGCAGGTCGTACAGATCAACGTCTTCCCAATCCAGCAGCTCTTCATACAGCGCTTGTTCTTCCTCTGAGAGATCGTAAAAACAGTCTCGCACAAAGGGCACCAGCTTCAGTTCCAGTTCGGTGAGACCTCGCCGGCTGCGCCAATAAATGTGTTTCAAATCAACTGGAATCACTGATGTTCCTCAGGTTATTGCTTTTGCCTAGGGCTATCAGGCAGTCTGCGCTTCTTAATCTGTAAGACGGATACGACACGTGGACACATGGTCAGACGCACAACTCGTCAGCCTCGAAGGCCCTACGGTCAAAGCCTTTCTGCAAGGCTACCTTACTTGCAACAGCGACCGCATCGAAAAAAATACGCCCACGCCTATGACACTGTGCAACCTCAAGGGTCGGGTCGTCGCGAACGGCTGGGCATTGGGGGACGACGCGCAGGTCTTGCTGGTCGTGCACCGTACCGTGGCCGATGCACTGGTGGCTTTTCTGAAGCCCTATGCCATGTTTTCCAAATGCAAGGTACACGCCCTGCCCCAAGCCGTACCGGTGGTGTTAAACCCTCAGTCTGACAATACCTTCGCTGGTGATTGGGGCTTTGGCGCGGAGCTGTTCATCCCAGACGATGCCCGTGGCGACGACCGATCTACCGCCATCGCCCAACGCTTGATCGAAGACCGCTTCGCTTTGGTCAGCGAACCCGTGGCAGGCAAGTTCCTCCCCCAAGTGTTGGGCATGCACGACGTGGGCGCGATCGATTTCGACAAAGGCTGTTACTTGGGCCAAGAGATCGTGGCCAGAGCCCAGTTTCGCGGGGCGGTGAAGCGCGGTATCGATCAGTTCGCATGGCAGGGCGAATGCCCTGCTGCGGGGGATAGCTGGGAGGACCCAGAGTTCGGCAAGGGAACCGTCATCAGCACCGCAGGCGTCGAGGTGTCTGAGAGTGGCCAGGGGCTTTGGGTGAGAGGTATCTGAGCCAAAACCGATCTAGTCACTCGGAAGACCATCATGCCTCGGGTGTCCGCCGGCAAACTCATACCATGTCGGCTTGCCTGCGCAGAAGATTTCACTCTCCAACTTAAAGTCTTGCCTGTTGAACAGACCAGCTTCGATGATGAATCGAGTCGGCATCAACAAAATGCGAAAATGTGCGAGCTATTTGTTCAGTGTACGTTTTAGAAGTGATTCAAATGCTGAGCCATCCTGCCGAGTCAGTTTCGGGACGTATCTGGAATAGATGCGGAACGGCATCTCGGTGGCCCTGTGGCCCATCTGTCGCATAATCCACTCCAGGTTTTCACCCGCGGCTAGCCACAGCGTGGCTGCTGTAGGGAGGGACTGTTAATTCCTTCGCATTGGCAAGCTGAAGTCTCTAATGAGCTTTTTTCCGGTCCGGTTTGATAGTTGCTGGTTGGTACAAAGGAGGGATTCCGGCCAAAACCTGACCCCATTGATCCCCACACCACTGATTCTCATTGATTCGACCGCTTTAGTTTCCCGAGTGCGTAAAGCGAACGGCCTTGAACTTATGGTGGAAATTGCTTGCCTATTTTTCTAGAGCTTCTCTTATTATTTTAAGTTCTTCTACAATCGGGTTTGCTTCACCTTCGCTTTGTTCAAAAGGACACAGATCAATGTGACTCTTTTCGACTACTACTTTGTCCATATAGCTATAAGTCGCTGTGACCACAAATTGCTTGGGCAATGATTTTTTTGCATCGCCAAAGATATCCCAGCCCTGACCAAGCCCAAAAAACAGCTCTTGGTTTGGAGCAAAGCTATCAAGTCTCGATGAAAATATACCGAACTCCTTCAAATTCTTATTCGATTCACCAAATTGAAAAAAGTCTCTGTCTAATTCGAGTTTTACCTTTAATGCAGGTGTCTTACCGCTGTTGTAGATTTTTAGATACATTAATGATGTATTAGGCCTCACTAATGGCTGAACAACCACGTAAGGCCGAGACATCGCTTCAGTTTGCTCTTTCATTATCTGTACGGAACGCTCACTCATGACAGACATTTTGTAAGTCATGAATACATAAACCGCGGTGACGATGAGGAGAAACGCCGTCAGTATTTCCATGATCATAAGTTCTCCTTATGCCTAACGCCGAGCTGTGTGGAGAGCGCAGGCGGTTCGTAAGAATAAACACCCACTTTTTTCCACATTCTGAACAGTACGGTCACCCACGGGCGTTGGCCGTAACGCTCTCGTTTCGCCACGTCGTTCATCGGTCAGTCACCCGTTGAATGAATTGGGCACCTAAGACTCAATGATTTGTCGCCTGAACTCAGGCTGTGACCGAGCGCGAGCGTCACCGATGCGTCGTCCATGTGATGGGACTCACAAAAAGGAGGATTGTTGGCAGGTCTGATCGGGTGGCGGTGAACGATTCTGTGGCTGGTATAGACTAAGGCCCCGCGGATAACACCCGGGTCTTCAATCGATGCGATTCTATCGTTTTACCAACTTTGCTAGGCGCGAGCTAGAAGCACTTTAGGTATTCGGTATGCGCACGCTGACCCCAGCTACACCCTACTCTGTCGCAGAAATTCTGACGACGTCACTGAGAAAGCCTGACGAAGGTGGTGTCGAGTGTCTACATTGGCCTTTGAAGCCGCTCACAAACTGCGATGTTTCTCTGTATTTCACGCCTTTGGCATACGGATTGACCGTCAATGTTTACCCGCGGCAAGGGTTCCAGAGGTCTGTCTTAGGAAAACGTGGGCAAATCCTCTAAGGGATGCGGCTGCCCCTCTGCTTCCCAGTAGCCGACAAAATGCTCGTCAACCAAGGACTGTGGTAGGTCGGCAATTTGAGGCACCGTCCACTGGGGCGACAGATCTTTGTCGATCAGCAGCGCTCTCACCCCTTCGGCAAAGTCCGGTCGTGACAAACAGTTATTTGCAACGGCAAGCTCGGTCATAAAGCATTCCGCCAAGTCCATCATCGGCCCAAGGCTGAGCTGTTTGAAAATAATGCCCGCGGTAATCGGGCAGCCAGCGCGCAGATTCGCTGCACCTCGATCCATCCACTTTGAGGCGCCTTCGAGAGCCAAGATACTGTCCGCGCAGGCACTGAGGCTGGTCAGGTCGATGCGATGGAGGTTTATTCCTGCAACGTCGCTATCAGGCATGTCCCCGATGTAAGCCTGCTGGGCCACATAGTGTTCTAACACCTCGTTATTGTCCTTTGGCGCGCCAATGCGCCATGCCAACTGGGTCAGCCCCGATAGGAAGTCCGCCCTAGCATCATGACCCACCACATGGGTGCCTATACCCAGCGCCAGCGCGTCGGTTGCATTGACTTGGCTGCCGGTCAGGGTCAGCAGAGCCGCCATCTTGGGCGCCAGCTTGCGCATCACGACGGTGCCTCCAGCATCCGGGAACAGCCCAATGGTGATTTCGGGAAAGGCCAGTCGCGAACGCTCCGTCAGTACGCGGTATTTTGAAGCTGAGAACAGTCCGTAGCCGCCACCCATCACAATGCCATGGCCCAGCGTCAGCAGAGGTTTAGGGTAGCAGTGCATGATGTAGTCCAGCCGGTATTCGGCGGCAAAAAACCGTTGGGGGTAATCGTTAACCGTGGCCCCTGCTGCCAAATTTTCTTTCGCGGCGTGGTACAGGGCCTGAATATCGCCGCCTGCACACAGGGCTTTGTCGCCCTCGCCGGTAACGATGACGGCTACTACCTCATCACGCGTTGCCCAATCCAGCATTTTTGGCGTCATGGCCTCTACCGCATCCAAGGTGAGGGCATTGAGGGTTGTTGGCACATTGAGGTGCGCTTGCGCGACCACGCTGCCATCTTGGCCGGGGTGTTCAAAAAATAGCACGTCACTAGTACTCATAAACGGTTTTACCTCTGGGTGGATACGCGCTGCTGTGGCAGCCACTGGATGGGAGTTAGACCTTGCTGTTGCAGTAAGTCGTTGGCGGTAGAAAAGTGTTTGCTGCCGAAAAAACCGCGATGCGCTGAAAGCGGCGACGGATGCGGGGCTTTCAGTAAATGGTGACGATCCGCTGCCACCTGAGCGACTTTCTTTTGAGCATAGCTGCCCCAGAGCATAAAAATCAGCCCTTCGCGACGGTTCGATAAGCGCTGCACAAGGGTATCGGTAAACTGCTCCCAACCTCGACCTTGGTGCGATGCAGCTTGCGCGTGCTCCACACTGAGCACGGCGTTGAGAAGCAGCACACCTTGCTGCGCCCAATGCGTGAGATCGCCGGATGCTTGGCGTATATCGAAGTTTTGCCCCAGGTCTTGCTGGATCTCGGTGTAAATATTGCGCAGGGACGGCGGCAGCGGCTGGTCTTGTGGTACGGAAAAACTCAGACCCATGGCCTGATCGGGGCCGTGGTATGGATCTTGGCCTATGATCACCACCCGCACCTCTTCGACCGGCACCAGATCCATGGCGGCAAACATCTGAGGCCCCGGCGGATAAATACGCTTGCCTGCGCGCTTTTCGACCAGCAAAAATTCACGCAACGCTTGCATGTGGGGCTGATCGAACTGATCTCCCATCAGGCTCCGCCAGGACGGCTCTAAGTCCACCGATCGGTTCATCTCAGCCGACCTGTTACTGAGGCCGCATCAGCGGGAACAACAACACATCGCGAATGGAGGGTGCATTGGTCAACAGCATGACCAGCCGGTCGATGCCCAGCCCCTCACCTGCCGTAGGCGGCAGGCCGTATTCCAAGGCGGTGATGTAGTCCTGATCAAAGTGCATGGCTTCGTGATCGCCCTTGGACTTGAGATCCGCCTGCGCCTGAAAGCGTCCGGCTTGGTCCACTGGGTCGTTGAGCTCCGAGAAGCCGTTAGCATACTCCCGACCGCCGATGAATAACTCAAAACGGTCGGTCACGTCTGGGTTGTGATCATTGCGACGGGCCAGCGGCGAGACTTCGGCCGGATATTCCGTGATGTAGGTTGGTTGTTCCAGACGCCCTTCTACTAGGGCCTCAAACGTTTCCATCTGCAGCTTGCCCAGCCCCCAATGATCTTCAACGGCCACTTGCTTGTCTTTCAGAACACCGCGCAGATGATCGACATTGTCTACAGAGGCTTCGGCCACCCCGCCAAAGCGGGCCAGCGATTCCGCCATGGTGACCCGCTGGGGTGACTTGGCAAAATCCAGTTCAATACCCTGATACACAATCTGCTGACTGCCACAGGCACGTTGGGTCAGTTCCCGCATCAATTCGTCGGTCAGATCCATCAGGTCCCGATAATCGGCATAGGCCTGATAGAACTCGAGCATGGTGAATTCTGGATTGTGTCGGGTGGACAAACCCTCGTTACGAAAGTTGCGATTGATCTCGTAAACGCGTTCGAAGCCTCCGACCACCAAACGCTTCAAAAACAACTCTGGGGCAACACGCAAAAACAACGGCATATCCAGGGCGTTGTGATGGGTGGTAAACGGCCGCGCCGTGGCCCCTCCCGGGATGCTGTGCATCATCGGCGTCTCTACTTCTAAGTAGCTGCGCTGATTGAAAAAATCACGCAGGGCCTGCATCACCATGGACCGCGTGCGGAAAACCCCTCGGGTGTCTTCGTTCATGATCAGATCGACGTAGCGCTGGCGATAGCGTATCTCTTGGTCGGTCACGCCATGAAACTTCTCGGGCAGCGGCAGCATGGTCTTGTTCAGCAGCACGACCTTGTCGGCGTGCACGCTTAGCTCACCCTTGTTGGTGCGCATCAAAGTACCGCTGACCCCGACGATGTCGCCCATCTCCCAGAACTGGGAAAAGTCGTCGTATGCGTCATCGCCCAAATCGTTCTTGGTTAAGTAACACTGGATCTGACCGCTGACGTCTTGCAGGGTGACGAAACTCGCCTTACCCATGACCCGGCGCAGCATGACCCGACCGGCAACTGCCGTGCGCGCTCCGGCCTCTGCCAGAGCCGCCTTGTCCTGTTCTGCGAACTGACTCTGCAGCTCTGCGGCCAGTGCCTGGCGACGAAAATCGTTTCGATAGACCTTACTTTTCTCCAGCCAGGCATCCATTTTGGCCCGACGGTTGAGTAAGACATCTCTTTCTTCGCTCATGATTTTCCTTTTCAGTTCTGGTGACGCGGCGCTTAAAGTCCGGCCTTCAAGCATGCTTCCATAAAGGGATCCAAGTCGCCATCCAGCACTTTGTTCGGATCCGTTCGTTCAATTTCTGTCCGTAGGTCTTTCACCCGAGACTGATCAAGGACATAGCTGCGGATTTGACTCCCCCAACCAATATCGGCCTTGGCGTCTTCGATAGCCTGCTGTTCCGACCGACGCTGTTGCAACTCTAGCTCATAGAGCTTGGCGCGTAGCTGCTTGTAAGCGTTGTCTTTGTTTTGGTGTTGAGATCGCTCGCTCTGACATTGCACCACGGTATTGGTGGGTAGGTGCGTCAGACGCACTGCCGAATCCGTTCGGTTGACGTGCTGACCACCGGCCCCACTGGCGCGGTAGGTGTCGACGCGCACATCCGACGGATTGATCTCAATTTCAATGTCGTCGTCGATTTCGGCAGAAACAAAGACCGACGCAAAAGAGGTATGTCGGCGGTTGCCGGAATCGAAGGGCGACTTGCGCACCAACCGGTGCACACCGGTTTCCGTGCGCAACCAGCCGTAGGCATATTCACCGCTGATCATCACCGTGGCGCCCTTGATGCCCGCCACATCCCCTTCGGAGACTTCCGTCACCGCCACACTGAAGCCGCGACGCTCCGCCCAGCGCAAATACATGCGCAGCAGCATCTCAGCCCAATCCTGTGCTTCGGTACCGCCCGACCCCGCCTGTATTTCGAGATAACAGTTGGCACCGTCCAGTTCGCCTTGGAACATACGACGAAATTCCAGCGATGCCAGCTGACCTTCAAGGCCTTGAAGCTCGTTAAACACATCGTCTAAGGCGGTTTGATCGTTTTCTTCACTGGCCATTTCTGCCAGCTCGCTGAGATCACTGAGGCTGTCGCCCAGCGTGCTGAGCAAGCCGACAATTTGCTCTAGGGAGGCACGCTCTTTGCCTAGCTGCTGGGCGCGCTCTGGATCGTTCCACACTTCGCCATCGGCGAGTTCGAGTTCGACTTCCTGCAGGCGCTCACGCTTTTCTTCGAAGTCAAAGATACCCCCGAAGCGCACCATCGCGTTCTTGCAGGTCTTTTAAATACTCTCGAATGCCGGTGATTTCAGCCATGAAAATGTTCTTCGTGTTGCGGTTCGATCTGTTGTGGTTTGGGAGCACAAGAACCGACGGCGTTGCCTCCCCCACGCGGCGTGCAGTCTAAGACATCGCCTCTATGTACTCCACCATGAGCTGCAAGGTTTGCTGACCCGCATAGTCGTTGAGCGCCGGTTTGTAGACGACGTTGACACGCTGGGGCTGGCCGTTCAGCGGTTTCTGACGAAACGCGATGGCGTCGATTAACTGATCATTGAGCCCTAACACCAGTTTCAAGTGGTCTTGCCCCACCACCCGCTGGGTCACCAGTGTGAACTCACCCGCAAACAGGGGTTCAGCAAAGCCGTTCCCCCAAGGTCCTGCGTCAGCAAGAGTTGCGACGGTTTGCAGGTTCAACTGCTCCTGCTTCAGCGACCCGTCGGTCAACAGCACCGCATCCAACATATCCTGCGTCACTGCGGCTCTGACGGCCTTATCAAACGCTTTTTGAAAACGTGCAAGATGCACACGTTTGATGCTGAGGCCTGCGGCCATGGCATGACCGCCGAATTTTGGCAGCATGCCGGGTAACCGGGTGGCGATGCTGTCGAGCACATCGCGGATGTTCAGACCATCAATGCTTCGGGCCGAGCCTTTCAGCTCATCTGAGGTATCCGACGCATCGGCAAACACGATGGCAGGCCGGTGGAATTTTTCTCTCAAGCGTCCGGCAACAATGCCCACCACCCCTTGATGAAAACTTTCGTGATAAACCGCGATGCCCATTTCGTCCGGCGCTGGCGTGATTTGGGTCAAAATCATTTCGGCGTCTGCCACCATACCCTGCTCAATTTCTCGGCGGGTTTGATTCAAGCTGTCCAACTCTGCTGCCAACTGACCCGCCTCTGCCGGGTCGTCGGTGACCAAACATCGAATACCCACACTCATATCCTGTAAGCGTCCTGCGGCGTTAAGCCGAGGCCCTAGGGCAAACCCCATGTCCGATGCGGACAGGGTGCTGAGATCCCGCTTGCCGACCCGTGCCAGCGCTGCAATGCCCGGCCGGGTCTGGCCCCGGCGGATGCGCAGCAGTCCTTGATGCACGAAAATACGGTTGTTCTGATCCAGAGGAACCACATCGGCGACGGTGCCCAAGGCCACAAGGTCGAGATACTGAGCCATGTTGGGCTCAGGAATCTGGCGCGAGGCGAAGTAGTCGCGCTGCCGCAACGTTTGACGCACCCAACTGAGCAAGTAATAGGCCACGCCGACGCCTGCCATGGATTTACTGGCAAAGGCGTTGTCCCCCACATTTGGATTCACCAAGGCATGGGCATCCGGGAGCACGTCGCCGGGCAGATGATGATCGGTAACCACCACATCGATACCCGCTTCGTTGGCTAGCGCTACTCCGTCCACGCTGGCGACGCCGTTATCTACGGTAACAATCACATTGGGCGCCAAGGTAGCTGCCAACTGCACGATTTCCGGCGACAGTCCGTATCCGTAGTCGAATCGATTGGGCACCAGAAAGTCCACATTGGTCGCCCCCATGGCTCGCAGGGCCAACAGACATAGGGCAACAGAGGTAGCGCCATCGGCATCGAAGTCTCCAACGATGAGGATCTTCTGATTTTGCTCAACCGCGTCCGCCAGTCGGGCGGCAGCGATATCAATCTCCGGCAGATCCGCCGGCGACAGCAGATTGACTAAGCCCCGCTCCAACTGGCTCGGATCATTGATACCCCGTGCAGAGAAAACGCGGTCTAACAGGTCGTCATCCAGACCAAGATGCTGGGTGGGTTGACGCTGTTCGATACGCATCAGATTCGTCTCAACTACGGCGCGGGCGCGACTCTCAGCCGCACGATGTCTGCTGCCACGATATCGAGGCCTTGCAAGCGTTCCAGCGCTGCATTCATGGCGCTTTCGACCACGCTGTTAGTCAGCAACACAATGTTGACCACTGACTCAGACGCACTTGCTTCGTGCTGAATAGCAGCATCGATACTGATGGAAAATTCCGACAGAGCGTGTGTCACCTGAGCAAAAACCCCGGGCTGATCTACGGTCGGTATGCGCAGATAGTTGGCACTGGTGACTTTGGCCATCGGTAAAATGGCTGGGCTCGGGGCTTGGATCGTCTCGCTTGCTTGTGTATCGACGCCGATACCAATGCGCGTCGAAAGCTGTTTGCCAAGGGCCAACGCATCGGAAAGCGCGGCAGAAGCCGTCGCCTCGCCCCCGGCTCCAGGGCCGCTGAACAGCGTTTCTCCGGCACCATCGCTGATGATTTGCACTGCGTTCATCACGCCGTTCACGTTCGCCAGTAAGGCGCTACTGGGCACCAGGGCGCAATGCACTCGTGCCTCCACACCGGCAGCGGCGTTTTGAATGATGCCCAGATGTTTGATCTTGTAACCCAACTCCTTGGCAAACTGAATATCGGCGACGGTGACGTGGCGAATGCCTTCAATATGCACAGCGGACAAGTCGTATTCGCCAGTAAAGCCCAAGGCCAGCAAGATGGTCAGTTTGTGGGCCGCATCCACGCCATCAATGTCGAAGCTTGGATCTGCTTCGGCATAGCCCAGCCGCTGGGCCTCTGCCAACACCTCATCGAATGGGGTGCCCTTGGATTCCATTTCGCCAAAGATGTAGTTGCAGGTGCCGTTGATGATGCCGAACAGACTGTCCAAGCGATTTGCCGCCAAGCCGCCGGTCATGCCCTGAATAATTGGAATAGCGCCGGCCACCGAAGCCTCGAAGCGCAGCAGCTGCTTGCCAGATTCGGACATCAGTTCATTGCCGTGGGCCGCCAGCACCGCCTTATTGGCGGTCACAACGGGGGTATTCGATGCCAGCGCCCGACGAATCAAATCCAGCGCCACGCCCTCTCCACCGATCAACTCCAGAATCACATCCACATCAGGGTCGTTCAACAAGTCTTCCAGATCGGTACTGAATTGAGCCCCCATCAGATCCACTCCCGGCTTTTCCCGACGGCTGGCGATACGCACAACACGCAGCGTTACTCCGCTGCGCTGGGCCATCAGTGCACCATTGCGGCGAATCAGTGCCAGCACGCCCTGGGCAACGGTACCAAGGCCGGCGATTCCTAGTTTGATTTCAGTCAAGGTGTTCTCTCTGATTACTGTTGGAGGCGAATGCCCAGACGCTGGGCCAACTGCGGTGCGGGAATGTAGCCGGGAAACATTTCACCGCTTTCGGTGACAAGGGCCGGGGTGCCACTGACACCCATACGACGGCCCAATTCAAATTGTGCGTCCACCGGGTCCGTGGGGCAGACTCGATCAGCAATACGCTGACTGTTCTTCGCGCGGGTCAATGCCATCGCCGGGTCTGTGGCACACCACACAGACCGCATGGTTGCTGCTGTATCAGACTCGAGGCCTTCCCGGGGATAGGCCAGATAGCGCACCTCGATACCCAGCTCTGCATACTGATCAATTTCGTTGTGAAGCTTGCGGCAGTAGCCACAGTCCACATCGGTAAAAATGTTGATTACTGCCTGACGCTCGCCCTTGGCCGGAAAAATGACCATGTCGGAGAGTGCCACCTGATCCATCAATGCCTTACGGGCAACGGCGCGGCGCTGGTCGGACACGTTCGTCAGATCCGCGCCAATGGCGTACATATCACCCACAATCATGTGTTTTCCGTCGGCGGTGATGTAGAGGGTTGTACCGTCCGGCAAATCCGCACCAAATAGGCCTTCGACCTGGGTGGGATATACCGCCTCAATCGGAATGTCGGGACGAATGGCCAAAAGCTGGGCTACGGCCTGATTCAATTCTTCATCGGTTGCCGGGGCCGGTTCGTCGGCGGCTTGAACAGAAAGAGTCAGAGCAGCGGACAAAAATAAGGCGTTCGCTCCCTGTCGCAGCAGAGTCAATAAAGGTCGTGTTTGTATGTTTCGCATGAAAAGTCCTGTCATTAAACGGCGGCGCTCTGCGGCCATGCGCTTAGCCTCGCGGATGGTGCTCTAATACGAGGTCTTTCAATCGCTGATTCGCCACATGGGTATAAATTTGAGTAGTGGAGAGATCGGCATGGCCGAGCATCATCTGCACTGCTCTCAGATCCGCGCCATTATCCACAAGATGCGTCGCAAATGCATGGCGAAGCGTGTGCGGAGAGACTTTTTGTTGAATTCCGGCGCTCTGGGCATAGCGTTTTATCGCATGCCAGAAAGTCTGACGGGTCATCACCCGCCCCAGTCGGCTTGGAAACAGCATTGCCCCACCGTGGGGCAGTAGCTCAGGCCGTGCATCGCGCAGGTAACGCGCAAGCCAGTTCAAAGCGGCCTCGCCCGTTGGCACCAATCGTTCCTTACCGCCCTTGCCCATCACGCGAACGACGCCTTGGCGCTGGTTGACGTTTGCCAGTTCCAGCGTCACCAACTCGGTTATGCGTAAACCGCTGGCGTACAACAGTTCCAGCATCGCTCGGTCTCGCAAACCCAGCGGGCTTTCGACGTTCGGCGCGGCCAGCAGCGCGTCTACTTGCGACTGGCTTAGTGCGCCGGGCAAAACGCGGCCTAGCTTGGGGTGCTCTATCTGTTGGGTTGGATCAATGTCGATGCGCTGCTGCAGTACCGCATAGCGGTAAAAGCCTTTGAGCGTACTCAGCCAGCGGGCTGTGCTGCGCGGACTCAGCTTGCGCTGCTGTCGATGACTGAGCACCTCGAGCAGGTCCGTCTCGTCTGCAGCCTCAAGGGAGCCTACCCCCGATTCCGCAAGCACTCGTTGCGTATCGATCAAATCACGGCGATAGGCGGCCAAGGTGTTTTCAGACAACCCCCGTTCCAGCCAGAGCATCTCCAGATAGGTTGTGACTTCGTTGGACTGATTGTCGGCGCTACTCATGGCCGGAACATCTCATATCACGACCCATTTTTTAAGCACTGAAGAACGTTTCGCCTGCCAGAAACAAACAAGGCCAGCTGTGCTGGCCTTGGTCGATGAGCAGCGTTGAACGCTACTTGATCTTTTCTTTGATTCGAGCCGATCGGCCAGATCGCTCACGCAAGTAGTAGAGCTTGGCTTGGCGAACATCGCCACGGCGCTTTACTTCGATACCAGCAATCAATGGGCTGTGAGTTTGAAACGTCCGTTCTACACCGACACCGTGTGAGATCTTGCGAACCACAAAGGCGGAGTTCAGGCCGCGGCTCTTTATGCCAATCACCACACCCTCGAACGCCTGCAATCGCTCGCGGCTGCCTTCTTTCACTCGCACCTGAACACTGATGGTGTCGCCGGGGCTAAAGTCGGGAACATCCTTCATCTGGCTGTTCTCGATTTCTTCTATGATTTTATTTCTTCTCACGTTCTTTCTCCACAGTGTGCGGGCCAAGCTGCTGCGCACATGCTGTTAGTAGTTGCCTGTCCAGCGGATCAAACAGTCTGCCCGTCAACAAATCCGGGCGACGTTCCATTGTTCGTTGCAGCGCCAGTGACCGACGGTATCGTCTGGTACGATTGTGATCGCCACTCATCAGCTCTTGAGGCACGGTTTGCGTACCAACAATTTCAGGGCGCGTATAGTGAGGGTAATCGAGCGTTCCATCAAGGTGTGATTCATCAATTACTGACTGTTGATTGCCTAAAGTGCCCGGCAAATGTCGAGAAATCGCATCCATCACCGTCATGGCGGGTAACTCACCCCCGCTCAGCACGTAATCACCCACAGACCACTCTGCGTCTACGTACTGGCTGACGAAGCGCTCATCGATGCCTTCGTAGCGTCCGCAGATCAAAATCAGGCCCGCATTCGTCCCTTCGGCCAGGGCCAGCCTCTGATCAAACCGCTTTCCTTGCGGGCTCATCAGAACGACCTTGGTATCGGCTGGCGCATCGGCCTTGGCCGCTGTCAGCGCCTGTCGCAATGGCTCCACCATCATTACCATGCCGGGGCCGCCGCCGTAGGGTCGGTCGTCAACGGTACGGTGCTTGTCTTCGGTAAAGTCCCGCGGGTTGTACCGATTGAGCGTCAATCGGCCGGACGACAACGCCCGACCGAAGACACCGTCGTTACTGACCGCATCAAACATTTCTGGCAGTAACGAGATAACGCCTAACCACATAGACTGAACCTCACGACCAATCGGCCTGCCAATTCACCACGAGCTGCTTTTGTTTGGCGTCCACCGAGAGCACGTACTCTTCTGTGAACGGCACCAGCAAATCACGTTTGGCGCCCTTTGCCTTGATCGACAAAACCGCATGGGCACCAGTTTCCATTAGCTCTGCGACCTGCCCCAGCACATCGCCTTGCTGATTGGTCACTTCGCTGCCGATCAGGTCGTGCCAAAAATACTCATCTTGCTCGGGGTCCGGTATGGAGTCCCGCGCAACCCCGATCAGCGCGCCTGTGAGCAGTTGAGCTTCGTCACGATCGTCAATGCCGTTAACTTGGGCCACATAGGCCTCTTTGTGGGGCTTGCTGTCGCAACTCGTTATCGGCGTCCACGGCGCGTCAGGCGACGCCTGAATGTACCAGGGTGAATAAGTGAACAGGTTTTCAGCCGGATCGGTGTAGGAATGCAGCACCTGCCAACCGCGCACTCCATAAGGCCGACCGAGCTTGCCAACCACCACGATGGTGGATGCGGGGACGTTTTGAGGTGACGTTTGTCTCATGAGCTGTCGTCCTAAGGCCGGTAACAATCGATCGGACACAAAAAAAGCGCGGCCGAACAGCCACGCTTTTTCAACGATCTCTGGAGCGAATCAGACGCCAATGCATTGCCTGCGTGAAACGTCTAGACCATCAATATTGCTAGGCAGCAGCCCCAGCATGGTCTTTTCGCGCTTGCTTGATGAGCTTTGCGACGCGCTCAGAAGGCTGCGCACCCACACCCATCCAATAATCCACGCGTTCGAGGTCCAAACGCAGAACTTCTGCTTGGCCCTTGGCTACGGGGTTGAAGAAACCCACGCGCTCAACGAAACGACCGTCTCGCGAAGCTGAACGGTCTGCAACCGTGATGTGATAAAACGGGCTCTTCTTCGCACCGTGACGAGCCAGACGGATTGTTACCATAATGATCTCTATGAGTTTTACGAAGTCTTTGTCGGACCTTTCTATCGGCCAACGACAACGACACTAATTATTATTCCAGCTTCGGCGCCCAACGCTGCGAAAGAACGTTCCGCACCAAAGCACCTGCCTGAAAGGCGCGATATGATATAGCAACCGCTAGGCGGCGCAAGTACCCGCGCGATCAGCGCCGACGCATGCCCGGAGGCATACCGCCCGGGCCGCCGGGCATCTGCATGCCGGGCATCCCCTGCATGCCACGCATCATGCGCTGCATACCGCCCTTACGGCTGACTTTTTTCATCATCTTCTGCATTTGCTTGTGCTGCTTGAGCAGGCGATTCACATCGGCAATCTGCGTACCGCTACCATTGGCGATACGTTTTTTGCGCGAACCGTTGATTAGATCGGGAAAACGACGCTCTTTCACTGTCATGGAGTCGATAATGACCCCCATTCGCTTGAACTGATTGTCGTTGACCTGCGCCTTTGCTGCTTCCGGCAACTGACCCATGCCCGGCAGCTTGTCCAACATGCCGGTGACACCGCCCATGTTGTCCATTTGCTCCAGCTGATCGCGAAAATCTTCCAAATCGAACTTACGCCCGCTCTGCATTTTTTGCGCAAGACGTTGGGCTTTGTCTTTATCGACCTTGCGTTCGGCTTCTTCAATCAGCGACAGGACGTCGCCCATGCCCAAAATGCGGGACGCAAGACGATCTGGGTAAAACGGCTCCAGCCCGTCGGTCTTTTCACCCACACCCATAAACTTGATCGGTTTGCCGGTAATGGCACGCACACTCAGCGCCGCACCACCGCGAGCATCACCATCGGTCTTTGCCAGCACAATACCGGTTAACGGCAAGGCGTCGTTAAATGCCTTAGCCGTATTTGCCGCGTCTTGGCCTGTCATGGCGTCGACAACAAACAGTGTCTCAATCGGTTTCATCGCCTGATGAAGTGCCTGAATCTCTGCCATCATCTCGGCATCGACCGCCAAACGACCTGCGGTATCCAGAATCAGCACATCGGCCAGCTGTTTGTTGGCTTCTTTTAATGCCCGCTGGGCAATGTCTACTGGTTTTTCGTCTGCACTGGACGGGATGAACGCTGCCTGCACTTCGCCGGCCAGCGTTTCCAGCTGAGCGATCGCCGCCGGGCGGTAGACGTCGGCGCTGACCACGGCCACTTTCTTCTTCTCTCGCTCTTTCAGCAAGCGCGCCAGCTTGGCCACGGTAGTTGTTTTACCCGCACCCTGCAGACCAGCCATTAAAATCACTGCCGGGGGCTTGGTCGCCAAATTCAACGCATCGTTGGCGTCGCCCATGATGTGCACTAACTCGCCATGCACAATCTTTATGAAGGCCTCACCGGGATTCAGCGCGGAGGTTACGGCCTGTCCAATGGCCTTTGTACGCACCTGCTCGATAAAATCTTTCACTACGGGCAGCGCAACGTCGGCTTCCAGCAGAGCCATACGCACATCACGCAGTGCATCAGCGATATTTTCGTCTGTTAGCCGGGCTTTGCCGGTAATCTGTTTCAGGCTTTGGGACAGCCGATCCGATAGGCTCTCGAACATAAATCTACAGCGCTTGATTTGACGGCGCAGAGTATAGCGCGACGAGAGCCACAGCGTTAACTCTGCGGACTAACTCGCCGCATAAAGCCGTTCGAGGGTGACTGACGAACCGTCGTCCATCACCTGACGGCAATGTTTTCTACCCAGGGATCTCGGCTCAGCAACACCGCAGGAGTGGGCGATGGTTTCCACCTCCTTCATCAACGTTTGGGCATAGCGCGCCACGCGTTCGGCCTTATCCGTCACGACCAGCCCGCGCTGCAGCTTGGGATCGTGGGTCGTAATGCCCGTCGGACAGGTGTTTTGATTGCACTGCAGGGCCTGAATGCAGCCCAGGGCCAACATGAATCCGCGGGCGGACACAGCAATATCCGCTCCGGCACAAAGCGCCCATGCCACCTGCCCCGGATTGGTCAGTTTGCCGCTGGCGATAATCTTGATGCGATCTCGCAAACCGTGGCGGGTCAGTATGTCGGACACCGCGGGCAAGCTTTCTTTCAGGGGCAAGCCCATGTAGTCAATCAAACTTGCCGGCGCAGCGCCGGTGCCGCCGTCAGCGCTGTCGATGGTGATGAAATCCGGCGCGGAAGCTTTGCCCCGCTGGCCAATCAGCTCACACAGTTCATTCAACCACTGATAGTCGCCTATCACTGCCTTGAATCCGACCGGCTTGCCAGTGAGGTCTCGCACCTGGGCTAGAGCATCGAGCAGGCTCTCGCCGCTGTCGATGGCAGGATTACGATTGGGACTGATCGAGTCCGCCCCTTCAGGGATCGCGCGGATGCGCGCAATCTCGCCGGACACTTTAGCGCCAGGCAAAATCCCTCCCTTACCCGGCTTCGCCCCTTGACTGAGCTTGATTTCAAACATGCGCACCTGCTCGTGGGCGGCCACTGCCTTCAGCTTGACCGCATCAAGCTGACCGAGACTGTCCCGCACGCCGTAATTCGCCGTACCGATCTGAAACACGATATCGGCTCCGCCGTCTAGATGCGCCTGAGACAGGCCACCCTCACCCGTATTCAGCCAGACTCCGGCCTTCGCCGCTCCGCGCGACAATGCCTGAACCGCAGGCTTTGAAATCGCGCCGTAGCTCATACCAGACACATTAAAAAATGCAGCGGTGGCGAAGGGGTTTGCGCTTGCTGGACCGATGACCAAGGGTCTGGGGGGCTGCGTATCTTGCTCTAACATCGGGTAAGCACAATTCACAAAAATGACCGTACCCGGTCGTTTGAGATCTCGGGTTGAGCCAAAGGCCACAGTAGTGTCTGCGCCCTTTGCCGCTCGGTACACCCAGGAGCGCTCAGCACGATTGAACGGCAGCTCCTCGCGATCCATGGCAAAGAAGTACTGTCGAAAGAACTCGCCTAACTTCTCGAAGAGATAGCGAAAACGAGCCAAGACAGGAAAGTTTCGACGCAGCGAATGCCGGGTCTGAGTGCGATCAACCACATAAAACGCGATAACCGTTAAGAAGCCCAAACCCAATAGCAGAAGAAACAACTCGGTCAACAAAAATACAATGTCTAAAACAAGATCCATCACCGGCTCCCATCGCTCGTTGCTGTCATTTAAAACGCATCTCTTGGGCCTGTCCCAACATTGGCCACTGCGCTTCACCGTGCGACGACAATATGCCACACTCGTGCTCTATTGATTCTCACAGGCACCTATCATTGACATCCCGACTTCGGCGAGAGCTACGACGCTCGTGCTCCCAAGTGGTTATGCAGGTCCCATGAACAACATCATACTCAATACCCTCGGCACAACGGCCACCCTTGTTCTGGCAGTCATCTTCTATGCGTCGGCTTTTTTTCTCCTCTGGCGCAGCCTAACCTTGCGCCTGCAGCAGATTACTGAGATCAATTTTGCGCCACACAACGCCCTCACCACACGATACGCCCTGAGCGCTACCGCCATCGGGCTGCTTCTTCAGGTTGCTGTGACCAGCGAGAAATTGATTCAGAGTGAACCCACGACCACTCTGTCATTGAGTCTATTTGGCGTAAGCAATCTGGTGAGCTGCGTGATGGTAGCCGTCATCGCCCTCAGTGCCCTGCGGGTACGGGCTGAGAACCTGCTGCTGCTGTGTCTGCCTCTGGCCGCAGCAAACCTTCTGGCACTGGCACTGCTGCCCGAAGGCCGTACCCAACCGATTTCGTTGGATAGCTCTCAAATCAGTCACATTTTATTGTCCATCAGCGCCTATGCAACGCTGATGACCGCTGCGCTGCAATCGATCCTGATCGGCGTGCAGGAACGTCGGCTGCGCACTCCGCAAACTGGGCTGCTGGGATTGCTCCCGCCGATGGAGAGCATGGAAAAATTGTTCATCTTCGTGCTTTGGCTAGGTCTGGGCTTACTCACTCTCTCCATCGCGACGGGCATGTTGTTTTTACAGAACATGTTCGATCAACGCTTGGTGCACCACACGGTGCTCACGACTCTGTCCTGGCTGGTGTATGCCGGATTTCTCGCGGGACATCACTTCTTTGGCTGGCGCGGAGTCACCGGCGTTCGATGGAATCTGGCGGCATTCACCCTGTTGCTACTGGGTTATCTGGGCAGCAAATTCGTTATCGAATATTTGCTTTAAAGCGCAACTCATCCTGCGAAGTTAAATGGACATAAACGCGTTCCCGACCAGCTACTTGCTTATGAGCATTGGCGTTATGATTTTGCTGTCTGCGTACTTTTCCGGTACCGAAACAGCAATGATGGCGCTGAACCGCTATCGCCTTCGCCACTTGGTCAGGCGCGGGAATCGCGGCGCGAAAAAAGCCGACTCCATGCTCCAACGGCAGGACCGTTTGCTTGGCGTGATCCTTGTCGGCAACAACTTGGTGAACTTTTCTGCAGCCACCGTCGCTACCGTGATTGGCTTTCAGCTGATGGGCGACACCGGAGTTTTGCTCGCCCCTTGGATACTCACCATCGTTTTTTTGATTTTTGCGGAAGTTGCCCCCAAAACTTTGGCCGCAGAACGGCCTGAGAGCTGGGCATTCAAAGCTGTATTTATCCTCAAACCCCTGCAAAAAGTGCTGATGCCTGCCGTGGTCTTGGTCAATGTCGTCAGTAACGCCTTGGTTCGTCCGTTCTTACCTTCCTCGGACGACGACGTTGATCAGCTGACGACAGACGAACTGAAAACTGTCGTGGTCGAAGGCGCAACATCTGTGGGTGAGCGCCAGCGTATGCTGACGCGAATTCTGGATCTGGAATCTGTCACGGTGGACGACATCATGGTTCCCCGGGCGGAAATCGCCGCCATCAACATCGACGATGAATTGAACACGATTATGGCGACGGTCGCCGCGAGCCAACACACCCTGCTGCCGGTTTACAAGGATAGCTTTGACAATGTACTGGGCATTTTGCACCTGCGCCGGGTCGCCCGTCTGATCTTCAACGAAGATTTCACCAAGGCTGACTTACTGCAGCTCACCCGAGAGCCTTACTATGTGCCCGAGGCCACACCGCTTCATACCCAACTGTTTAACTTCCAAAAAGAACGACAGCGTCTGGCGCTGGTTGTCGATGAGTATGGAGATATTCAAGGTATTGTTACCCTTGAAGACATACTGGAGGAAATTGTTGGGGAATTCACCAGCGATTACGCCGCCAACATGCCTGAGATTTCGCCCCAGCAAGACGGCAGTTTCGTCATCGACGGCATGGCGGTGTTGCGAGATATCAACCGTGCTTTGAAGTGGGACCTGCCGATCAATGGGCCCAAAACCCTCAGCGGCTTTGTACTTGAGCATCTAGAGACCATTCCAGAAACAAATGTATGTCTGCGGGTGGGTGATTACCAAATCGAAACGCGCCAAATCAAAGACAACATCGTCAAGAGCCTCATTATTCGTCGGCGATTAACCCTTCAGCCTGAAGCTGAAGAGGCTGCTGCCGAAGACTGACGCCTTTCACAATGCATCCGCCAACACGGGTTGATCAGCACGCAGCCTTCTAAAGCCGTCGGCGTTCTAGACGGCCGCCCAGCGACGGTTCATTGCCGAGATAATGGCATTGAGAGCCGTCGTTGTCGTGTTGCGACTCAGGCCTAGACCGTAGCAGCGCTGGCCCTCTTCTTTGTCTTCAATCGCCACGATGCACACCGCTTGGGCGTCGCTACCGCTGCCGATACCGACCTCCTGATAACTCAGAATCGTCACGGGTTCGTTAAGGGTCTCGCCCAAGGCGGTAACAAAGGCCTCAATGGGTCCAGAGCCTTCGCCATCGATGGTTAGCACATTTTCAGAGACCGCGACACGTGCCACACAGCGCTGATCCTGCTCACGCCCGGGCAGCAGGTCGTAATCCACCAGTCGATAGGGTTCAGGGTCGACAACATAGGTGTCCAGCAAACACTGATATATCTCGTCAATCTTCACTTCCCGATCGAGGGTTTCCGTGAGCTTTTGAACCTGACCACTGAACTCCACCAACAAATCCCGCGGCAGCGCCAGGCCGTAGTGCTCTTCGAGCATGAAGCCTACGCCGCCTTTGCCGGATTGACTGTTCACGCGGATGGTTTCTTTGTACGAGCTGCCAACATCGGCGGGATCAATCGGTAGGTAGGGAACTTCCCAGCTGCTTCGATCCACTTGGGACATCCCCTTTTTGATGGCATCTTGGTGTGATCCGGAGAACGCGGTAAACACGAGTTCGCCGGCGTAGGGATGACGCTCAGGCACCGCCAGTTTATTTACCGATTCGGCGACCTCACGAATCTTCGGCATTTGCTGGAAATCCAAGGTGGGGTCCACACCCTGACTGAACATATTCATGGCCATGGTGATGATGTCGCAATTGCCCGTGCGCTCACCGTTACCGAACAAAGTGCCTTCAACGCGCTGTGCTCCGGCCATCAAGCCCAACTCAGTCGCCGCCACGCCAGTACCCCGGTCGTTGTGGGTGTGCAGACTGATCACCGCGCTGTCGCGGCGCGGGAAGTTACGGCAGAACCATTCGATTTGATCCGCGTAGATGTTTGGTGTCGACATCTCTACCGTACTCGGCAGATTGATGATCATGGGCGCTTCAGGCGTAGCCCCCCATGTGTCGGCAACAGCGGTGCAAATCTCCGAGGCAAAATCCAGTTCTGTACCGGTAAAGCTTTCAGGGGAATATTCGAAGGTCACATTGGATGTAAAATCTTTCAGTCCTTCGCGCACCAAGGCGGTTCCTTCAACGGCCAGATCGATAATGCCCTGGCGTGACATGCCAAAGACCACTCGGCGCTGCAATTCCGATGTGGAGTTGTACAGGTGAAAGATCACGTTGGGCGCGCCTTCTAACGCTTCGACAGAACGCTCGATCAGCTCTTTACGGGCCTGACAGAGAATCTGTATGTGCACATCGTCCGGAATACGGTCTTCATCAATGATGCGACGTATGAAATCAAAGTCTGGCTGTGAGGCCGCTGGAAAGCCCACTTCAATCTCGGCGAAGCCTATCTCGAGCAGTAAGTCCCACAAGCGCATTTTTTCATCAACACTCATGGGGTCGATGAGCGCCTGATTGCCGTCCCGCAGATCAACACTGCACCAGCGTGGTGACTGGGTTAGTGCCTTGCTCGGCCACTGACGATCCGGCAGATCGATAGCGCGAAAGGGCGTGTATTTTTCAAATGGCATTGCGCCGGTGGCGCGACCGCTGATTGGTTGACTGCTCATAAACTTCACTCTGTATTTGCCAGTAAGACCCGGCTATTTCGCATTACGCAGTTGCAAAGGGTCTATAGTAACGAACATCCCACTGCGTGTGGGACTTCTTGATCATCTGGGTGGGCTTGGCCCTAGGGTATCAGTGTGTTAGCCGGGAGCCCGGCAGCAGAGCGAGAAGCACCAGAGAAAACGCGGCCAGCACTGTTTCCCGAGCGAGCTCGGTAAGCGACTGAACGTTCCTGTGATTTGCGTTTTCCATCGTGAGACTATAATCCGTGCCGCGCCGTTTGCAAACCCCGCAGCGTGCTAGCCTAGGACCACGTTAATCGCGTTGGCTGCTGCCGACGCTTTCGATCGGGCCGCCTCTACGCTTTGTGCCAATGCCAGCGCGACCCCTACCCGCCGCTCCCCGGCCACCTCGGGCTTACCAAACAATCGCACTTGGATGTCTGGCGTCGCCAGTGCCTGATCCAAACCACCGAACGACAGCGATGTGGAGTGTCCCTTGGCCAGAATCACCGCTGAGGCAGCAGGCCCCAGCTGGCGAAGACTGGGAATCGGCAAACCCAAAATGGCACGGGCATGCAGCGCGAATTCGCTCAGGTCTTGGCTGATCATGGTGACCATTCCCGTGTCGTGGGGCCGAGGGCTCACTTCGGAAAAATAGACGTCGTCGCCCTTAATGAAAAACTCCACACCAAACAGACCCCAGCCACCCAGCGCAGCCGTTACCTTGGCAGCGATTGCTTGGCTTTCTGCCAAGGCGGTGGCAGACATCGCTTGGGGCTGCCAGGACTCTTGGTAGTCCCCGCCTTCCTGACGATGGCCTATTGGTTCGCAAAAGGTCGTGCCGTCGCGATGTTGAACCGTTAACAGGGTGATTTCGTAATCGAAATCGACAAAACCCTCGACGATCACGGAACCACTGGCTCCGCGTGCACCGTCAGCCGCGTACTGCCACGAAACGTCAATATCGTCCGCGGTACGGACTGTCGACTGACCCTTGCCCGAACTCGACATCACGGGTTTGACGATACAAGGCATGCCAATGGCTTCAATCGCCTGTCTGTAGTCGGCTTCGTTGTTGGCGAACCGGTAAGCAGAGGTGCGGACGCCGAGCTCTTCAGCAGCCAAGCGCCGAATACCCTCTCGATCCATCGTCAGACGTGCCGCTCCGGCAGTAGGAATGACACGCAGTCCGCTGCGCTCCATTTCCACCAGCGTTGGGGTGGCGATGGCCTCAATCTCAGGCACCACCAGATCCGGTGCTTCCTGCTCAATGACCTGCTTCAAGGCACTGCCGTCGAGCATATCGATCACATAACTGCGATGCGCTACCTGCATGGCTGGCGCATTGGCATAGCGGTCGACTGCAATCACCTCAACGCCCAAACGCTGAAGTTCGATAACCACTTCCTTGCCCAGCTCTCCGCTACCCAACATCATGACCTTCGTCGCGCCTGCTGTGAGCGCAGTACCCAGTATCGTCGAAGCATTTTCGCTCATTCGTCTCTCCCCAATTGAAAACGGTGATCGGGTCTTGTTCTAAACCGGCAGTGCCGCAGGCTGTGCAATCGCGCCGTCTCGAAAGCGCTTGGCATTTTGCACATAGTGAGCGGCACCCACACGAATGCCTTGAGCCTGCTCATCGGTCAGGGTTTTGACCACCTTGCCCGGCGAGCCCATCACCATAGAATTATCGGGAATTTCCTTACCCTCGGTAATCAGCGCATTCGCGCCAATGATGCAATTTTTACCGATCTTTGCGCCGTTCAGCACAACGGCGTTGATGCCGATCAACGATCCTTCGCCAATATCGCAGCCGTGCAACATGACTTTATGGCCAATGGTGACATGCGGTCCGATCACCAGCGGATAACCGGGATCTGTGTGCAGCACCGAACCGTCCTGTACATTGGAGCCTTCGCCGATGGTGATTTGGTCGTTGTCACCGCGCACCACGGCGTTGAACCATACGCTGGCGTCCTGCTTCAGCAGCACATTACCCATCACCGCAGCCGTATCCGCGACCCAGTAGTCGCCTTCGGCCCGAACTCCTACACCATCCAATTCGTACAACATGTTGTCCCCTAGACATCGAGTGATCACTGCATGCACCTGACACGGTGGCTGCCCCTAGCGGACATGGTAATCAAGCCGGGGCAATACAACCACAGCAAAGGCGACCACCTCCCCCGAAAGCATCACATGTAGGTATACTGTGACCATGAATTTTTGCAGTGCCTGCGGCGAATCCGTAGATTACAAGGTGCCGGAGGACGACACGCGCGAACGCGCCGTGTGCAACAGCTGTGACACCATCCACTATCAAAACCCCAAAGTGATTGCAGGCACCCTGCCAATTTGGGGAGATCAGGTTCTGCTGTGTAAGCGCGCTATTGAACCGCGCCGAGGCTATTGGACGTTGCCTGCAGGCTTTCTGGAAAACGGCGAAACCGCGGAAACCGGTGGTGCCAGAGAGACCATGGAAGAAGCCAACGCCACGGTGGAAAACCCCCAGCTCTATACGGTGTTTAGCCTGCCGCATATCTCGCAGATCTACATGTTTTTCAAAGCAGATTTGGTTGGACCGACGTTCAGCAGCGGTTCCGAATCCCTCGAGGTCGCGCTGTTTTCGGAACAGGATATTCCCTGGGACGAACTGGCTTTTCCCGTCATCAACAAAACGCTAACGCGCTACTTCGCTGATCGCGCCGACCAAGCGTTTCCCGTGCACTACGAAAATCTTGAATTTCGCCGCCGCTAAACCCTTCGCCTGACCTTCTGCGTGGCCCTAAAACAGGCGGCGCGCATTGCGGAACAGGCGCAGCCAAGGCCCGTCTTCACCCCAGCTCGGATCCTGCCAGACATTTTGAATGCTGCGATAGACCCGCTCGGGATGAGGCATCAGCGCCAATACCCGACCATTGGCAGCGGTCAGTCCGGCTAGGCCATCCGGCGCGCCATTGGGGTTGTCTGGATAAAGACTCGCCACTCGATGCTGCGCATCCACGTAGCGCAGCGCCGCCTGCTGCCGCTGCTCCATTACCGCTAGATCGCCGTCGCGAAACTCGGGCCGCCCTTCACCGTGGGCAACGGCTACCGGTATAACGCTGCCAGCCATACCAGCAAGCCACGGGCTGCTGTTGGCTTCCACTCGTACCATCACCGTGCGGCCTTCAAACTGTTCGCTGCGATTACGCACGAAGCTTGGCCAGTATTCGGCCTCTGGAATCAGCGAGCGCAACTGCGAGAGCATCTGGCAACCGTTGCAAATGCCGAGTGAGAGCGTGTCTGCGGCAAAAAATGCCGTGAATTGATCGCGCAGCCGCGCGTCGAGCAATACGCTTTTTGCCCATCCACCACCGGCGCCAAGCACGTCGCCATAGGAAAAACCGCCACAGGCGACAAAGGCCTGAAAGTCCGCAAGCTGGCGGTCACCCGACACCAAGTCCGACATATGCACGTCCACGCAATCGAAACCGGCAGCACTAAACGCCGCTGCCATCTCGATCTGTCCATTCACACCCTGCTCGCGCAAAATCGCGATGGTCGGCCGGGCCTTACTCAACATTGCCGGGACCGCAGACGGGTCAAAAGTCAGACGTGCGCTAAGACCGGGGTTATCTTTTCGGGAAGGTTGCAGACCGGCAAATTCCTCATCGGCGCATGCGGCAGAATCGCGTCGCCGCTGCATGACGTAACTGGTTTCAGCCCATTGCTGTTGCAGTTCACCCCGCGCCGCGCCATACAGCTCGGCACCGCCCTGACGGATGACCACACGATCATCGCTGCGGATGTGCCCCACCACCGTACAATTCGCCGGCGCCAATGCCTGCAATTCTTCCAGATCCTCAGCGGCGATCTGCAACGCAAAGCCAATTTCTTCATTGAACAGTTCGCCCAGCACGTCGCCGTTATCCGGTACCTCGACATCAATGCCCATACGACCCGCAAAGGCCATTTCCAACAAGGTCGCGAGCAGCCCCCCATCGGAGCGGTCGTGCATGGCTAAAATTTTACCCTGACGTTTCCAATTCAAGACCAGATCCAGCAGAGCCTTGAGCTGTTCCGGGTCTTCCACATCCGGGGCTTGATCGCCGAGCTGGCGATACACTTGGGCAAGCACGCTGCCGCCCAAACGCTGGTGACTCGAACCCGACCCCAGATCCAACAGTACCAGCACGCTGTCATGCCGATCTTGAAGTTCCGGCGTTACCGTCAAACGGGTATCTGTTACCGGTGCGAAACTGGACACCACCAGGGTAACCGGAGACACCACGGACTTGGCGTCGTCGCCGTCCTGCCAACGGGTTTGCATAGACAAAGAGTCCTTGCCCACAGGAATCGCGATACCCAGTGCAGGACAAAATTCTTCGCCCACCGCGGTTACCGCATCGAAGAGGGCTTGCTCTTCCGCATTGCCCCCGGCGGCGGCCATCCAGTTAGCGGATAGAACCACTCGGCTCAATGACTCGATGTCCGCGCTAACGATATTAGTCAATGACTCGGCCACCGCCATGCGCGCGGCAGCCTTAGGATCGATCAGCGCCAATGGACTGCGCTCGCCCATGGCAAAAGCCTCTCCGGCATAGGTGCGATAGCCGGACAGCGTTACCGCGGCGTCAGCCACCGGCACCTGCCAAGGACCGACCATGGGCTGTGTCGCCACCATTCCGGTGATACTGCGGTCACCAATGGTAATCAGAAATTGTTTACTGGCAACGGCAGGAAAGTGGAGCACGCGGTTGATCGCTTCTTCCAGCGTCACGTCGTCAAGCGTCAATGCGGGCAGACGTGAGGGTTCACGGTTAAAGCTGCGCGTCATTTTGGGCGGCTTGCCCAACAGGACTTCTAAGGGAAGGTCCACTGGACTGTTATTAAAATGCTGATCCTCGACTAACAGCTGTCCTCCTTCGACAGAGCGCCCCACCACGGCGTAAGGACAGCGTTCTCGTTGGCATAGAGCTTCGAAGACAGCCAGTTGATCGGCTTGAATACCCAACACATAGCGCTCTTGAGATTCGTTGCACCAGATTTCCAGCGGACTCATCCCGGTATCGGCACTGAGCACGTCTCTTAACTCGATACGGCCGCCGGTGTGGGCGTCGTGAATGAGTTCGGGCAGGGCGTTAGACAAACCACCCGCGCCCACATCGTGAATCAGCAAAATGGGGTTGGTCTCACCCATGGCGCAGCAGCGGTCGATGACTTCCTGGCAGCGACGCTCCATTTCTGGATTACCCCGTTGAACCGAGGCAAAATCCAGCTCCGAGGCACTGCTACCGCTAGCCATACTGGATGCTGCCCCGCCACCGAGTCCAATCAGCATGGCCGGGCCGCCCAGCACCACCAAGGCGGTACCCTCTGGGAAACCAAGGGCATGAACATGCTCGTCACGCACACTGCCAACCCCACCGGCAATCATCACTGGCTTGTGATATCCACGAACGGCCTCGCCTTCTACCGGCTGATACTCGAAGGTGCGGAAATAGCCGTTGATCCCAGGACGGCCAAACTCGTTGTTGAAGCTGGCGGCACCGATGGGGCCTTCCAGCATGATGTCCAGCGCAGAGACCATGTGATCGGGCTTGCCGGTGGACAGCTCCCACGGCTGCGGCAGCTCGGGCAAATTCAAATGAGACGTGGTAAAGCCGGTCAGGCCCGCCTTGGGTTTTGACCCGCGGCCTACCGCACCTTCATCTCGGATTTCTCCGCCGGCACCGGTCGCAGCACCGGCAAAGGGGGCAATGGCCGTTGGGTGATTGTGAGTCTCCACCTTCATCAAGATCTGCACGGGCTCTTCAGCAAAGGCGTATTGCTGGGTGTCTGCACTGACCCATAACCGGTCCACTTGAGGCCCCTCAATCACCGCAGCATTGTCGCTGTAGGCGCTGAGAATGCCTTCGCCGTTGATCTGACGATGGGTATTGCGAATCATGCCAAACAGGGTTTTCGTTTGCGGCTGTTGGTCAACGATCCAGTCAGCGTTGAAAATTTTGTGCCGGCAATGCTCGGAATTGGCCTGCGCGAACATCATCAGCTCAACGTCGGTGGGATCACGCCGCAGGGTTTGGTAGGCGGCTTGAAGATACTCAAACTCATCCTCTGACAGCGCCAGACCCAGGCGAACATTCGCCTCTTGCAGCGCAGCCAACCCTTCGCTCAGCAGCGGCACCGAAGCCACGGGCTTCGGTGATGCTTGGACAAACCAGTCATCGAAAGATTCCGCAGACCAACACTGTTCTGTCATGCGATCGTGCAGGGCCTCTAGGTTCAAGGCGGAAACATTACCCCCTTCTGCCATGTACCAACGCACACCCCGTTCCACGCGAAGCACGCTGTCGAGCCCACAGCGCGAAAAAATATCGCTGGCCTTACTAGACCAAGGTGAAATCGTACCGCTGCGGGGCAGTACTGTGGTCAGGCGTTGCCCTTGTTTGGGGGGCAGTTCCAACGTTGGTCCGTAGCTCAACAGCTGCTGCACTTGAACGAGCTGAGAGTCGTTCAACTGTTCCCCCAGTTCCAGTAAGTGCACAAATTCCGCATAGACGATGTCGGGTAGGTCGACCTGAACCTTGGCCAGAGCAAAAACGGACAGGGCCGCTGGGCCATCAAGAAGTAAGGGAGACACAGAGCCAGACGTTAGGTTCAAGGTGCTTGCCTATGGGGGATAAAGAGTCTCGAATAATAAACCAATGTGAACGAGGAATCAGTGACTCCTCGCCAGACGAGCTCCGGTCAGCGTCGTTTCGAGAAGAATTGACTCATTCGTTGGCCACAGACATCGCTCAGCACACCTTCAACGATCTCGAACCGGTGATTGGTCGAGTGGTTGTCAACCTTGGGATGGCTGATCAATGCCCCTGCCTTAGGTTCTCGAGCACCAAAGACAACCCGCGCGACCCGGGCGTGTACTAAGGCGCCAACGCACATCAAACACGGTTCGATGGTGACGTAGAGAACGGCTCCAGGGAGTCGGTAGTTCGACTGCATCTGAGCAGCCTGACGCAGGGCAACAATCTCAGCATGAGCGGTTGGATCGCAACCAGTGATGGGCTGATTAAAGCCTTGACCGATCATTTGCCCATCCAGAACCACAAGCGCTCCGACGGGCACTTCTCCTACCGCACTCGCCGCATCGGCCAAGGCCAAGGCTTTCGTCATCCACGTCTCGTCTTCACTGACCGGGTCGTCCAGACCTGAGACCTCGTATTGACGTTGATAGTCTTTAGTCAGCGCGCCCCACGCACTGTTTGCCACTCGGGATTGATGTGCGGCAAAGGCGTCGGGGCTCAAAAAGGCCTCCCGAACGCTGAAACACTCGGGATCGGCGGGATCAGGCACGACCTCGAAAAACAAACAGCCGGCTTCCGCCCGGGTCAACGCCACATGCTCGACCAATGCCTCTGCGGTGGCCTCGCGCTGCGCCTGAGGCACTCGTATTTTGCCTTCCAATGTCACCATGACGTTTGTATCGATTGGGGATAAGCGCAAATGCTACATCAAGGTGCTCGCCGACACAGCTCATGACAGGTTTTCCATGGCCCAACTTCATGCGATGCTGGTCGCACGTTTTATCCAATGGAGAGAGAAATGAGCGAAGAACAAGCAATTATTGTCGAACGCCACGGCCGCGTCATGGTGATTACCTTAAACCGCCCTGATGCCATGAACGCCATCAACGGCGCACTGTCCAACGGCTTGTGGACAGCCATCCAGGAACTGGATGCTGACGACTCATTAGCCGCCGGCGTCATCACCGGCAGCGGCCGTGCTTTTTGCGCGGGCATGGATCTGAAAGCCTTTGCCCGGGGCGAAGACATTGGCCCGCTAAACACGTTCGTTCGATCCGGCGCGAATAAGCCACTGATTGCTGCGGTTAACGGTTTCGCCCTCGCCGGTGGCTGCGAAATCATGCTGACCTGCGATCTTATTGTCGCCGCCAAAGGCGCAAAGATCGGTATTCGAGAGGTCAAGGTTGGATTGTTCGCTGCCGCAGGTGGCGTGTTCCGACTGCCAGCCCGGGTCGGCTACGCCAAAGCCATGGAAATGGCGCTGACTGGCGAGCCCATTACCGCTGAGGAAGCACTGGACGCGGGCCTTCTGAGCTCGTTGACCGAAGCCGGTGAGGCGCTGCCCGCAGCAATTGCTTTAGCAGAGCGCATTGCCGAAAACGCCCCGCTGGCGGTCAATGCATCGAAAACCTTGGTACGTGCCGCGGCCATGGGCATCGAGGAGGACAAGCTTTGGGAAATGCAGATACCGCTGCAAAAGTCTGTGTTCAGCTCCAATGACGCAAAAGAGGGCCCAGTCGCCTTTGCCGAGAAGCGCGCGCCGAACTGGACCGGCACCTAACGCCTCCCAACTGAAGGCCAACAACCAAACGGGGCCCAATGGCCCCTATTTGGCACTAGAGCCTATCAATGGCCGTGGCCTTGATCAGTCGTGTTCGAGCCCGTTCACCAGCCCCACGCTAAAGGCCTCGGGCATCTCCATGCCATCCAGACATTCGATATTGACCGAGAACTGACGGGGATTGCGACGCCGTCGGTGATGAGTGTAAACACCGCACGCAGAGCAGAAAAAATGCTCAGCAATCCCCTTATTCCATTGATAGAGCGACAGGTGCTTGTGGCCCGAAATCACATCGAAATCCGTGTCTGCAACGGCCTTCATCACGATGCCCTTTTTTCGACACAATGAACAATTGCAGCGATAGAGCTCTTGCGTCGGATCGTCGAGCTGAACCGTGAACCGAACGACTTGGCAATGGCAACCACCTTGATACGTATCCATTGCTTTCTCCTCGTTAGTCGGCACAGTTACGACAAGACTGCCAAAAGCACCCGCAATATGCACTCCAGTTATGACGCGACTACTGCTACCCGTTGTCCTGCCGTCACAGTTTGACCTTCAGCAACCAACCACGTAATCGTACCCGCTGCCGTAGCGGTCAGGGGCACTTCGGTCTTCATCGACTCTAGAATCGCCACCTCCTGGCCCTCTTCCACTGCTTCCGCATCGTCGACGAGCAGCGTCCAAACTGAGGCGCTGATGGGACAGCTAATGGTTACCCCGTCGAGCTGCTGCTCGCTGAGCTCGGCCTGCGCCGGGACCTTGGCCGTCGTAAAAGTCAAACTTTCGGACTGTTTCCAAACCTCTAGCTCAGCAGCAAAGGCTTGTCTTCGGGTATCACGAAATGTGTGAATTTGATCAGCGTTATTTCCCAGTTCTTCCTCGTAGGCACTGAGCTGCAACTGAGTGCCTTGGGTTGTCGGGAAATATTCCCGGCGGGCGCACGCGTCGCGGATTTCCAGCAACTCCTTGGCATCCACTTCTTGATAGCGAATCTGATCAAAATTGCGTAACAGCCAGCTTTCGTCTCCAAGGTTGCCAAAACCCTGATTGCGCCAAACCGGAATCGTCCTCCCGACAAACTGGTACCCGCCGGGGCCCTCCATGCCATAGATGCACATATAGGAACCACCGATGCCCACCGAACCTTCTGCGGTCCATGTTCGCGCTGGGTTGTACTTCGTCGTCACCAAGCGATGAGCAGGATTTAGGGGCGTGGCTAAGGGCGCACCCAAATACACATCGCCCAAGCCAAGAACAAAATAACTGGCGTCGAATACGATCTCTTTGACCTGCTGTACTGAGTCCAAACCATTGATTCGCCTTATGAACTCAATGTTGTCTGGACACCATGGCGCATCCGGTCTGACATTTTTCATGTAGCGACTGATGGCCTCGTGACAGGCAGGGTCATCCCAGGACAGGGGCAGGTTCACAATTCGGGATGGGACCACGCGACTCCTTTGCGCTTCTGCCTCTGCCAACAGCGGCTCCAGCGCTCGCACCAGCGAATCCTGAGTCCATTGCTCAGTATCAAACCGGACAAGTAGTGACCTGACTCCCGGGGTTTGTTCAACAATCCCCGGCAGCCCGCTTTCGTCCACCAGCCGAATGACATCACCGATTAATATGCGCACTCCGATATCGATAATCGCCTCACCGAACTCGAGCAAAATCCATTCTTGGCCGGCCTGACGAATCGTGACGCCATTCGCTTCGTACAACACGATACGTGTCGCTGGCCCTGACTTAGAGACATCTGCGGCCGGCACCCGGTAAGTCTCATTTTTGGCACCCTCCAGCCAGCGCGCTTGCGCCTGGCTGAGTTGTCGGGCCTGAGCCTGATGAACCAGCTGAAGCTGAATATTATCTCCGGGCACCAATTGACCGAGCTTCCATCGATCCGCGTTAATGACTACGACTGGGCAAACAAATCCGCCTAAAGACGGGCCGTCGGGGCCCAATATCACCGGCATGTCTCCCGTGAAATCCATAGCACCAAATACGTAGGCAGAGTCGTGAATATTCGATGGATGCAGGCCAGCTTCACCGCCATCCTGTCGAGCCCATTCTGGCGTTGGGCCGATCAGCCGGACACCGGTACGATTGGAATTGTGATCCACCCGCCAACTGGCTTGAAACAGCTCATCCATCGATGATGAAGTAAAGAAATCCGGCGCGGCATGAGGCCCAAGCAAAACCCGTATCCTCAGACGGCTGCTTAGATCCGTTTGAGGCTGCCTGTCGTCAACCGGAATCTGCTCCTTAACGTCCAATTCGTGCCAGCGAAGGACATCGCCTTGACGCAATGCTCGCCCTTGATGACCTCCAAATTTTCCGAGCACAAAAGTCGCCGACGAACCCAGATACTCTGGTATATCAAGTCCTCCCTGGACTAACAGATAGGTTCGCATTCCGTCTTCTACACCGTCGATGGACAAGGTTTGCCCCGAGCCAACCTGAAACACGATCCCGCGTTCAATCGGAAGATCGTCTAATCTCGCGTTGACGCTGGCTCCTGTTAGAACACATTGCGCTGTATTGCGAAATACAACCTTGGCTCCACTGAGCACAATCTCCAGTCCTGAGGCCGTAGGAGGGTTACCCAGCATCCGATTGCCAAGTTGAAAGGAAAGATCGTCCATCGGACCGGAGGGCGGCACGCCCACATCCCAGTAACCCTGCCGGCCGGGGCAAGACTGCACGGTCATTTCAACTCCAGGGTGCGCAATCTCCAGTTCGTTGGGTTGGTAGGTCAACGAAGTCAGCAACGTCGTATCGACATTTTCCGAACGAAAATCCGGGCTGTCGATGGCCAGCCGCAACAACCCAACGTTAGTCGTCGTACCGTAGATTTTTGTATGCACTAACGTATCAAGCAATTGCTCGATGGCCTGTCGTCGGGTCTCCCCGTGGCCCATAACGTTCGCCAGCAAAGGGTCAAACCAATGAGAAACCAACGTTCGCTGGCCAACCCAGCTATCGATACGACCCTGTTCAACGAAATCAACGTCAATATTACCTGGCGTTGGCCTGTAGTTTTCAAAGGGATCTTCCGCGTACAGGCGTACCTGAACCGCGGCACCGGAGGGTCTCAAGCCTGCTTCTAACTCGGCGCAGTCGGGCAGATCACCCGCTGCAAGTCGAATCATCCACTCGACGATATCGACGCCATAAACCAGCTCGCTCACCCCGTGTTCCACCTGCAGGCGAGTATTGACCTCAAGAAAGTAATAGCGCGCCGATTCAGCGTCGTACAAAAATTCGATGGTTCCGGCGCTGGCGTAATTGACTGACGCAGCAAGGGTACGTGCGCAGTCGTGCATGGATCGACGAATGTCCTCGGGCAAATTCGGCGCCGGGCATTCTTCAACAAGTTTTTGGTTGCGCCGCTGTAGGGAGCAATCGCGGTCACCGAGAATGATGACGTTTCCTTCGCCGTCGCCAAACAGCTGCACTTCCACATGGCGAGCCTTGGTTATGCACTTTTCAAGGAAGACTCCGGGACTGGTGAAATTACTTTTGGCCAACGCGGTAACGGATTCGTACGCGGCGCTGAGTTCACGTGCGCTATCGCACCGCTGCATGCCGATACCGCCACCACCAGCGGTGCTTTTCAACAACAAGGGAAAGCCCACACCTTCGGCGGCGAGCCGTGCAGCCTCAAGATCCGGTAAGATGCTTGTACCGCTTAGGATAGGTACTCCTTGGCTCTCTGCGATGGCTCGCGCTTCATGCTTCAGACCGAAGGTATTAATCACTTCCGGCGCAGGACCCAAAAAGGCAAGCCCTGCCTCAGCAACTCGAGTAGCGAAGTCGGCATTTTCGCTGAGAAAACCATAGCCTGGATGCACAGCTTCAACATGCGCTCGCGCCGCGATTGCCAGAATCTGGTCGACGTCCAGGTAGGTCTGGGCAACAGAACTACCAACGAGGTCATATACCTCATCAAAGCGTTCGAAATACTCACTTGTCCGCTCGGCATCAGACCGTAGAGCAACGCTTGCAATACCCAGACGTTTTAGTGTCCGTGCAATACGAACTGCAGCGACTCCCCGGTTTGCGATTAAGACTTTCTTAAACATTTATTGCAGCCTCATCTCTACCTGTATTGGAGTGGGGTTGTATCCATTACAAGGATTATTCAACTGAGGGCAATTCGAAATCAGTACGGCTAGATTCATGTGCGCAAGGATGTCGACGTACTTGCCCGGCCCGCTGACGCCGTCTTCAAATGTGAGCTTTCCATCCGGTGTCACAGGGACGTTCATGAAAAAGTTAACGTTGTGCGACAGGTCGGATTTCTCCAATCTCAAATCCGCATACTCTGTGTTCAGCGCCAATAGCCAGCTGTCTCTGCAAGAATGCATCGTCTTTGTCTCGTGTGCATATCGCACCGTATTACTCTCGGCGGCACAAGCTCCACCCAAGGTGTCGTGACGACCGCAGGTATCCTCGATAATTTCTGCCATCGCAATGCCCAGCTCCGACCGCAGCACGCTTCCCTTCGTCAGGTACAGAGCGCGTTGGGCCTGAATGGTCTGCATCGCGCTGTAGCGATCACTGAAGTCATCGGCATTAAAGAAGAGTGTGTCAACGGCTTGGTTACCGTGGGAATCGGTGAGTCGCATGATGCGCCCCTTAGGGACAACACCAAGCCAATAACCCCCAGCGGGAACGATTTGAGGCTGCTGATCTTGTAAGTTGAGGTTTTGTGGATAGGGCAATTTATCTTCCAAAGTAATAACGTTCTGTGTTGGCAAAACCCCGCGCATTTTCCGCGCAGCTGGTGCGGCAAAAGTCATTCTCAGCCACCGGCTCTGCCAAGGTTAGGCGAAGGTGGGCTTCCGTTTGCGGATACTCCAACGAATCGTTGAAGGGGTGTGGGCAGCTGTGTAACAGCACCAGGCTGTCCATCTCAAATCGCAGCGTGACAGTGGTTCCAGGCAAGCAAGGCGGGCCCAAGGCCAATCTGCCCTCACGGTCTGCGTCAACCCGGCTGAACCAATTCATGTTGGCGACGAGATCCCTGGCGGAGAGACCGTACTTACCCAACTCGATCAAAAAGCTGTCTTGCCCGCTGCGCAAAAAATCATTGTGAACCTGCTGGAAGTTGGTTTTTGCCCAGGGTTTCTTTTCCAACATGGCATCCGTACAGGTGCCGCTTGTGGCGTCATGCCACCCAGCTTCGTCGGCAATCACAGAACACAGGATTCTGCCCATGTCTGTGTATAGACAATTGCCCTTGGTGATTTTGAATGTGTGCTGACACTTCAACGAATCTGGAATGTTCAGGCGCTCGGTCGTGTTTTCGGCGTTGTACATCACCATGCCAATGTTGGAGCCTCCGGAAACATCCGTTAGCGTAAGGCACACCCCTTTCCTTACGACTATGGAATCGTGGCGACCACCAATCAGGCGCTCAGAATACTCACTCAACATAATGTTCATTTTATCTTTGTGGCGATTTCGCAGCCGTCTGAAGCGGTGCGTCTTACCGACCGTGAAGCAATAAACGTGCCGCTGATTCGCAGAAACAAAAGGTAAGCGCGGATTCGTCAACTTGATCGTGCGAAGCACAGACAGGACATCAAAACAGAGCACTTGCGTTTCGCCTTGCGCCCTCGTTACCGAGGCTTTTTCACCATATTTCGCACCAATTCAGTGCCTCGCTTACTTCGCACGCGTTATTTGAGTGCCGATTGCAAATCGGCCAAAAAAAGACCTGACTTTCGAATAAATAATCGTTAAACATTCGAAAAAGGCCGCTCCAAACACGCCTATCTCACGAATCAATTCACCCACCAAAAAGAGGATATCGATGTCCACAACCCAAGAAGTTCTGGCTCATGTTGGAGGGTCAATTGCCGATTTACTGGCGGCATACCGAAGCGGGAAAGTGACGCCGCATCAGATCATCGACGCCATTATCGCTACTACGTCCGCCGACACCGACAATCCAATTTGGATCACGCCGCCAGACCGCACCACCCTGCAACCCTACCTCGACGGACTGGCACACAACGACCCAAGTGACGCGCCCTTATGGGGTGTCCCCTTCGCAGTAAAGGACAATATAGACGTGCGCGGTATGCCAACGACAGCAGCCTGCCCGGCCTACCGCTACCAGCCCGAGGCCTCTGCTTTCGTCATACAACGCTTGGTCGATGCAGGAGCAATTCCTGTAGGAAAAACCAACATGGATCAATTCGCGACGGGGCTTGTTGGGGTCAGATCACCCTACGGCATTCCTGTAAATCCGCAGACTCCAGAGCTTGCACCGGGTGGCTCAAGCTCGGGCAGCGCCATCGCACTGGCCTGCGATTTGGTGAGCTTTTCGCTCGGCACAGACACGGCGGGATCCGGGCGAATTCCCGCGGGCTTCAACCGCTTAACCGGGTTTAAACCCACCCGAGGCCTGTTGTCTACCCGAGGTGTTGTTCCGGCATGTCGCAGCCTGGATTGCGTCAGTATTTTTACGCGCTCCGCGGAGGACGCGGCAAGAGTTGCCGCCGCCGCCGCCGTGCACGATCCTCAGGACTCATTCGCTCGCCCCAACCCCGCCCATAATGCGCTCTCAGATTTCGGCCGATGGTCCAATGAACTTGCCCTAGGCGTCATTGAACCAAATCAACTAGCCTTCTTTGGCGATGCGGCCTACACCAATGCCTACGCTGAAACCCTGACCCAGCTGCAAAAGCAGGGTGTCGCTCTCAAGCCCATTGACTTTCGACCCTTCGTTCGCGCTGCGGAGCAGCTATACGAAGGGCCGTGGGTTACTGAACGCTACATTGCCATGGAGGAGATTCTGGACCGATCACCCGACAAGATCTGGCCGGTCACGCGCCAGATTGTTTCTGGTGGGCGAGACAGAAGTGCGTCAGAAGTCTATCGCTCCATCTATGCATTAGCAGAATTACGAAGCCTGTGTGCGGCTGCTCTGGCTTCCTGCGATGCCTTATTGACGCCGACGGCGGGCAAGCATTTCAGCTTGGCAGAACTGGAGGACGACCCAGTGGGCCACAACCAAAGCCTCGGGCACTACACGAACTACATGAATTTGCTGGATTTCTGTGGATTGGCGATACCCGGATTAGATACCGCAGCAGGTCGCCCCTTTGGCATTACCCTGGTTGCTGACACCTTCCAAGACACCCGCTTGCTGGCGATCGGCACACAACTGGAACGCATGTTACACGGCGAAGCGCAGGCAACTGATCATGGGGAACACAGGGCTAACGCGCTGCAAACCTTCAAGGACCCCGCCTACGTAAACTTGGCGGTCTGCGGCGCGCACATGGCCAAACTCCCTTTGAATTTCCAGCTCACCAGTCGAGGCGGTGTGTTCATCGAAGCAACCCGCACATCAGCCACGTATCGATTGTTTGCGTTGGCAGGCGGCCCACCAATGCGACCGGGCTTGGTTCGCCAGGACACCGACAGTATGGGAGCAAGCGCCATTGAACTGGAAATATGGCGCCTGCCTGTTTCCACTTTTGCCAGCTTTGTCGAGGGCATACCAAGTCCCCTAGGCATCGGCTCAGTAGAAACGGAATCCGGCGCTCAGGTACTAGGGTTCTTGTGCGAACAGGCGGGACTGTCAGGTGCCACAGACATAACCGAGTTCGGCGGATGGCGCGCATTCCTAACCGCCTCAAACCACTGAACGATGAGACGCTAACTTGCAGGACACAGAGCTCATGGCGACATCACTGGAACATAACAAAGCAACAAAAATGCAAACTACAAAGGCAACATCTATGAACACCCCTAAAAACCGAACGAGCCAAACCCCTCGCAAGTTTCCCGCCCTTCTGCTCGCGTTGACCTTGTCGGCATCGCATACCGCACAAGCCATGCATCACGGTGACAGCGGGGCTAAATCACATACCGGCGCACAAATCGCCATCGCAGAGCAATTCATTGATGCGTTTTATTCTTTCGATCCGACACTGCTCGCACCAATTTTGGAGCAAGCGCCCGGCAGCGCGCCAAACCTGCTCTACTATCAAGGGTGGGCCGAAGGCGGCAATTACAAAATCGTCAACCGCGGGCCCTGCGCGACTGAAGACGACAATAAGGTAGCCTGCCCAATTACCGTACAGGACGATCCAGTGCTGGCCCTAAAAACGGGATTCGAGGTTACAGACACTTTTCATCTCAGCTTTCAGGGCAAGACCCTTGTGGCTGTGGACACAAGTTCCAACGACCAGCCGATTTACTTCGAAGCACGCAAATGGGTCGAAACCAATCAACCGGAAGTCATGGAAGGCCCCTGCAAGGATCGAGGTGCCGGCGGCAACACACCAGGTGACTGCGCAAGGGCAATGACCGAGGGTTATCGCGCATTTTACGAAACCGTCGTGGCACCGCGAGACGAATAATCGAGAAAACTGGGGGACCCGTTGCGCACAATTTCGGGGAAACGCACCCGAATCAGACGCCCCGCTGCACGCTATGTGTGCAGCAGCGCGGCTTTGCGGAGTGGTTCAATCTTGGGCGCCGCTTGACCTCGAGGGTTCCGCCAATACCCAAACCACGCCGGCCGCTCACCAAAAACGACCAACCTAACTTACCGTTGCTGGGTCATTGAGATCGGCATGCGCAGCAAAAAGAGCGTGAATACTCATAAAAAACAGAGAGTTACCTATTTAGCGCGCATCGTGCTCTGATGCCCTACAGGCCGCCACAGATGCTCGCCATCGCCCAAGCAAGATGCCCGCATAAGAGAACCTTGTCCTGTTCAGCCTCGCCGCTCTACTCCGAGCCGATACTCCGCACCGATACGCAAATTCGGGCCCGAATATTGCATTTGTTAAACCAGCAACGAGGCACCTGCTGATTCAGTTGGGAACCCTCTCAGAAACGAAAACATCACTTTCAACATGTAGGGAAGGATCAGAAAGATGAATTCAATCCATGCAACGACAACGCCAGATGAGCTGATGGTCGAGGAACCAGGGACCTCATCGGTCAACGAACCCGATGAGACGATGGACCCGCCTGCCTACGTCTACAAATCCAAACTCAGCGAGTTTCTTTGGACACTGCCGCAGCCGCTGATTGCGCTCTCCTCAATGTGCGCCGTCGCTTTCGCTATCACCAGCGAGACCATGTCACCAGATGCTCTGGGCGGCGATGCGGACAGCCTCACCGCCTTTTTGCTTTTTTCTCCTTTGTTCATCCTACTTGCTGCCGAAAGGATCTGGGCGAAGAAAAAGGCTTGGCTACTGAATTGGAAAGACTACACGGAAGACGCGTTCTGGCTCTTCACCGCCGCCTACATTTGGGGACCTCTGATCTCCGACTACTACCGAACGCCGATTTCTGATGCATTCGATTGGATTCGCGACAACACGTTCATGCCCATAACCCTTGAGGCAGCGACCATTCCTGGACTGATTTTTTGCGCCCTGGTCGTACAAACCACATCTGAGTTTATCTACTACTGGATCCATCGCTGGTCCCACCGATACATGATCGCCTGGAGAACTCACGCAACTCACCATCACATTACAAAGATGAGCGCGATGCGGTCTAACCGTACCCACCCGACCGAGTTCTTGGCCTTAAGCTTCAGCACACCCATCATTCTCGCGTTGTTTGGCGCCACCACAGAAGTCATCGCAGTCAGTGCCGCACTGGGTTTCTGCAACGGCTGGATCACCCACTCGAACCTACCCATGCGTTCTGGTATCTGGAATTGGTTCTTCACCTCGCCTGAGCATCACCAGTTGCACCACTCGCACAACTTCGATGACAGCAACACAAACTTCGGCTGTGGCGTGATCATTTGGGATCGCATTTTCGGCACATTCTCTGACAGCAGCCATATTGAAAAATGTGGCTCCGGCAAGGGCGAACAGCTCTCGTTGTTTGAACAATACGTACTGGCGTTCTACCCGAATGAAAAACTCAAGCAGCTTTAGCGCCCTGCCACTCGAGGCAAGCGGCTTCAATGCCGCTGCCGCCTCGGTTGTGCAGAAGAACCAGGGCCAAACACTCTTTTTGTCGCTTCTGGCATTTTGCATCGTAGGGCTCTTCCTCAGCCCCTCCATGCAGGCCCAGGAGTCGATTGCAAAACCAACCTCATTCATTCCTGATAGCTTTGATCCCCCGACGTTGGTACAGACACCCGAATTTATCGTCAGACCTCTTGGCCCCGAGCTGGTGGACGTCGACTACGTCGCCTATATGTCTTCCATCGAGCATCTGCAGAAGACCTTTTCCCGGAGCACCAGCTGGCCTCACGAAAACCTGACCATGTCAGACGCGATGATTGATATGGAAAACGAGGAGCGGAGGTTCAACGCGCGAGAATCCTTTGCCTATGCGGTGTTGTCTCTAGACGAGACCGTCGAACTCGGGTGTGTTTACGTTTATCCCAGCAGCAAGCCTGGCTTTGACGCTGTGATCCGCCTTTGGGTTACCCAAGAGCAGTACAGCCTCGGCTTCGATCCAGCACTCCTCGCGTGGACCAAGCAGTGGGTGAGTGCCGCCTGGCCTTTCAAAAATCCGGCTTACCCCGGCAGAGACATTCCTTGGAGTGAGTGGGAATAATCCCGTTATGACGAGTAGGTAGCGTAGGTTCTTCCTACTCTTTTGGCGCTTTGTTTTGATAGTACGAATACGCCATTCCACAGACAAAGACGAGCACCGCGATCCACGTCCAAGGGATCTCTTCCATTGCCGTGTCGATCATGGCTACCCATTCGAAATCCCACGTACCATCGAAACCGTCAAACTCTTCTTCCGGTAAAACGCCTTGCGCTTCAACTGAATCGTCCAGTGCGTCGCTACTTTCTAGCCCTTCGTTGTTCTTAGCTGCTCTGCGCATATCAACCTCTTGGTTCGTTAACGACACGCCAACAGATGTCTCGCATCTTTGGCGAATATCTCTTGAATTCCTGCAGGGGCGTATTCCGCCCACCTCACTGCCAACACCCGCAACTTACTCGTGCTCAGAAGCCACCGACTGCATCAACAGATCGGACAGCTCTTTGAGTACTGCAGCAAAGGCAGGTATGTATTTGTCCCGTTCCAACACATCTTTGGAGCGTTGAATCTCAACGGGCAGCGTTGCCACAAGGCGGCCCGGGTTTGGTGCCAAAACAAAAATCTTGTCCGCTAGCAATACTGCTTCTTCGAGGTCGTGGGTAATAAACACAACGGTAATGTTGAGCTTCCGCCAAATCTCCAGTAGGTGGCGCTGCATTCGACTTCGAGTCTGAGCGTCTAACGCTGCAAACGGCTCGTCCATCAGCAACACCTTGGGGCCGGGAGCCAGGGCACGAGCAATGGCTACACGCTGCTGCATGCCGCCCGACAATTGATTCGGGTAGTAGTCTGCGAATTCACCCAAACCAACACGGTCTACCCATATCAGGGCGGCTTCTGCTCGCCGATGCTTATTCGGATACTGCTCTTGAAGCCCGAACATGACGTTTTCCTTCACGCTCAGCCAAGGAAACAATGAAAACTGCTGGAAGACCATGCCGCGGTCATTGCCAGGCCGTGAAACCCGGTTACCTTCAACATAGATACCGCCTTCACTGGCACTCTCGAGGCCTGCGGCAATTCGAATCAGCGTCGATTTGCCACAACCTGACGCTCCTACGATGGCGACGAACTCTCCGGTTTGAACATCCATATTGATATCTTTCAGGGCTTGTTTTCGCTTGCCCTGAACTGTGAATGTTTTACCCAGATTGCGGAACGCCAGTTTCGCAACTGTCTGCGAATCAGCTTCGATATTAGCGCGCGCCAAGTCGTTTCTCCTGCCAAGGGAATAGTCGACGTCCCATACGATCCAACACCAGATCAGATAACAGCCCGATCAATCCAAGGATGATGAGAGCAGCAAAGACCATGTCAAAATTCTTATAGCGAGCCTGCTGAGTAATGAACCATGTAATGCCAGACGAGGTGCCAATCAACTCTGCGACGATCAGATAGGTCCACGCCCAGCCAAGTAAAATTCGCAAGTCTTTATAGAGCTCAGGCAGGATGCCGGGCACCACTACTTGTACCAGCTGGCGCAACCGATTCGCGCCCAAGGTCTGAGCGGCTTCCAGATACCGCACATCTAAGCGCCGAGTTGTGTTCGCCACTACCAGCACCATCTGGAAAAACGTACCAATGAAAATGATGGCAATCTTTGGTGCGTCGTGAATGCCAAGAATCGCTACCGCGAGAGCGCCGAATGCTGGCGCTGGAAAATATCGAGCGAACTCCACGAAAGGTTCCGCCAGATTAGAGACAGGCCTGTATGCGCCGCACAGAACACCAAGGGGCACTCCCAGCAAACAAGAATAGAGAAATCCCCAAAAGATGATGGTCACGCTATGCCAGATACTTTGGTGAAACCAAACCTCGCTGCGCCGCACCGGCGGCTTCACAAAACTCGTGTACAGCGCAATGGCCACCTCATGGGGCGCGGGTAAATACACCGGATTAGCCGGCTCACCCGAGGGGGGTGTGGCCCCTGCGTCGAGCGTGATTTTCTTCTGGGCCGCAAACTGCTCGATTTCCACGAGCATATCGACCCGATAGAAACTTACGTCGCCAGGGTTGACGATTTTTATCAGCGGCTGCCAAAGACCCGGAACGTAACTAACCAGAGTCCAAAGCAATAACGGCAGTAAAAACGAGCCTAGAGTCAATGCTCGCTTTGTTCGCAAATCAGCTGCCTCGTCCTGTTTCATCACGATCTTTGCCAACCGAACTACTGGTACAGGAGGTCGTTAATGTAGTCTGCCGTCGCCTGTGTTCTCGGATAAACCTTGTACTTCACGTTGAATTCGTTTGCGATATTCGTCGACCCGCTCAGTGAGTTCAGATCTTCGGTCGGGGCATAGCGACCCTTCGCCTCTTCTTTGTTGAGAAAACGGGTGCCCTGCATGAGCTCTGCGTATTCGTTCGCGGCAATGCCAACACGCGCCGCCATTATTTCCAGCGCTTCTGGTTGCGTTTCAGGGTCATTGAGAAAATCCACAATCCGATACCAAACGGCGGCCACCTTGCCCCACTCGGATGGATACCTGTTGAGACTCTCCGGGGCGATCGCCAATGTGTCGTAAATCAGGCCAGGATCGTTTGCGGAAGAATAAATAGAGGTCGAACCCGGCACCATTTGAAGCGACTGAGATGAATTGGGCTGCCAAGCGACAATGGCGTCGACGTCTCCACTGGCCAATACCATGGGGGTTTCGTTTGTTGGCACATTAATGAGGTCAACGTCGTCTTCGGTCAAGCCCGCTTTTTCGAGAGCTCGCAACAGTAGTAGGTGACCAACAAAGCCTATTTCCACACCTACTTTTTTACCGGCAAGTTGAGCCACATCGGTAATGCCGGGCTGGGCGACGATCATATCGTTACCGTTAGAAAAATCGTTTATGAGAGCCATGACAGACCTACGCCCTGTGGCCCCTGTAACCAGTGTATCGCCATTCGTCATACAGACGGCATCGAGTTGTCCCGCGGCAAACGCGTCCATGGACGCAACATAGTCAAACCATTCCAAGGTGACGTCGACTCCTTCATCTTCAAACCACCCTTTTTCAACAGCCACTTCCCAAGCCACCCACCCTGGCCAATCGCTATAACCGATGGTAAGGGGCGTTGCTTGGGCAAAACTGAATGCTCCGAGTGAGAGAAGGAATAAAGCTAATCTGTTGAGCATGGTGTCGCTCCTTTTTTCTTAAAAACACAAAGCGGGCCTCAAACGAGGCCCGCTCTGACCGTTGACGCTACAGAGAGAACGTCGTGCCGATGTAGAAGTACCGCCCGACAGGACTTACCGGATAGGCTCTTTCCGTAATGAAAGGCGATTCATCTGTGAGGTTGTTGATACCGCCATATACGGAGAATCCATCGGTTGTGAAAGATCCTCGAATATTGTGAATGAATGTTTGACTGTCTGTGAATGCCGTAGGGCCGAAGTTAGCCATCGCCGTTTCGATCTCAGCTCCGTCTTCGTAGGTCAGCAATTGTTTGCTCAGGTATTGAGTAGTCAGACTCAGCCCGTATTCGCCACGGCTCAAAGCAATGTTGAGCAACGCAGAGTCCTTAGGGCGACGCATTTCACCGAGTTCGTTGTCGACCGCTCCGCCCTGTTCAATCAAATCTAGGGTTTCTACGACGGTCCAAGACAAGGCCGCTGAGACATCGACATCGGAGACGGCGAAGTCGTACTTCACCGTGGCGTCATAACCTTCGTAAACAGCTGCACCAAAGTTCAGCTGCACCTGACGCAGGAAATCCAATCCACCCGACTGAGCGGACACGGGATCGTTGTTCCGACTGATCAATGGACAGAACTCATTATTCAACGATGCGGAGTCGTAGCAACGATTGGCAATGTTCTGCGCGGACACCTCAAGTATGGCGTCTTCAATATCCATCTCTACGTAGTCGACAGAAACGACCAAGCCTTCGAGGAAGCGCGGAGTCAAAATCACACCAATCGTCGTCGTTTCGCCTGTTTCGGGCTTCAAGTTCGCGTTACCACCAACGGAGCCAGGAAAACCTGCGGAAAGCGGATCTTCAAAGGAGTAGTCGCCTTGGGCGTCGAAAATATCTTCCGACGCCACGTTATTCGCTACTAGGTCGGCGACACAGTTTGTCTGACGCAACGTTGGGTCTGCAGCTGTCGTCAAGTTGTTCGCCGCGCATGGGTCGTCTGGACGAAAGCGCGCGCCCTGCTCAGGAGAAAACAATTCGAACAGATTAGGCACTCGAGTCGCCTCACTGAAGTTATAGCGCAGGCGAATGTCTTCAATCGGCGTCCAATTCAAACCGTATTTATAGGTATCGTTAGTGCCGAATACGGAGTTGTCACTGGAGCGATAAGCCATATCGACGCTCAATTCCATCGCCCCTGGAACGTCTGCCAACAACGGTACGGATACTTCGACGAAGTAATCCATAAAGTCGTAGCTGGAACTGCTGGACAATAACCGAGTAGAAGGGGTTGGTCCTAAGCTTTGCGCTGCACTAACGTCACCAACCCAACTGCCGGCGGCAAAGGCTTGACCATCTGCAGTTGTCCCTGCGACAGGAATAATGCCCTGATCGTAAGCACCGAAAGCCTGGCTTGTGGATTCGTCCCGATACTCAAGACCAACCGCGAAATCAACGGCTCCGGCGGGCAACGCGAACAGATTGGATGAATCACCGGTGATAAAGCCGCTAATAACCGTTTGCTCAATCTCCTCCTCGACTTCACGGTCGTAGGTTACGAAGTCTATGGACTCTTGGGACATCGCGCCTTCACCGCCCCAGATGTTCATAGGCGCGCACTGGCCGTCGCCCGGGGTGAAGGTCAAGAAAGAGGAATCGTTACCGCCGCCGACAAACTGAAAGATGTTAAACGGTGTCGTGTGCGGAAACGAAGTCGGATCGACACTGGATCGGCAGGCTGCTTCACCCGTTGCAGGATCAATCACCGCATCGATGGCAGCAAAAAATCGGTCTGCGATCATGGCATCCCGATCAAGCATGTTACGAGTGAACTGGCCATAGTTTGCGCTCAGCTCGTAGCTCATGCTGTCACCAAGATCGCCCTCGACACCGATAACGAATCGTATGGTTTCACGTTTGTTGGTCGTCAGGTTGTCACCCCAATCCGCGGAGTCGCGGGAAATGTGAAGGCCACCATCAATCCCAGCGAAGCCCAAGCCGCCATTGTTCGCCAGAGCGGCCAATTCCGTCGGAAGAAACGGGTTGTCAGGAGCGCCATAGAGCAGGTCAGTGAAGTTGTGATACTGCTGAAACGCCTCGATTTCCTGGTAGATATACTTCGCTTCGAAGAATACGCTCGTCGCTTCTGTCACATCGACATAGCCGTTCACGTCTATCGAGCGACTTTCGCGCTCTGGGATGGCATGTACGTTATTGGGTCGGATATAACTGTCGGCAGCCCCGAAGTGATTGAATGATCCCGCCACCAATCCATCGGTATAGGGGGCAAGGCTGCCATTCGCACCAATCACCCAGCAGCCGCCAGCGATACCGAACGCCCCGGCACCGTCCAACGAACTGTTGTAACCGGTAAAACTCTGCAGGCAGTCTGATGTGCCGTTGCCATCAAGGTCAGGCTCGGCCCCCAATGGAACCTCTGTTCCAAAATCCCCGAGGGCGACAACACCGTAGGGTGAGGTGATGTTGAACGTACGTCCGGGCAAAATGGCTTGGGGATAAGCACCAGCAGCTTGCGCAAACAATGTGCTTTCTGCCTGAGTCAAGTCGGGGTTCTCGCCAAATTCAGCGGCGTAGTTCTCTGTAAAAGCGGCAGATGAAGGAATCGTCAGACCCCAGGGAAACAAACCGGTATTACCAAAGTTGTAATAGGCCGCGAGATTCGGGGTGTTGGCGGAACTGATGTCGCCGCGCTGAAAGCGCAGGGCGGGATTCGAATCATCGTCCGCGATACTGTTATTCGCTAGAAACCCGCGATCACCCATGAGCAATCCGTTGTCCTGCTCCATCTGCACAGCAAAAGTAATGTTGCCTCGTCCGTCAAACAGATTGCGCCCGCCAAGCAATGAGACGCGATTACCTGAGTTCCCCATATGCTGGTCTGTACCAGCCTGCATAGACACCTCGAGGCCTTCAAAATCGTCTTTTAGAATAACGTTCACAACACCAGTCAGTGCGTCAGAACCGTAAATTGCCGATGCCCCGCCCGACAACACGTCGACGCGGTCGATTAACGCCGTTGGAATGGTCGTTATGTCTACCGCGCCCGTACCTTCGATACCTGATACATGACGCCGGCCATTGACCAACGTCAACGTTCGCTTGTAACCAAGCCCGCGTAGGTCTAACGCAGAACCACCAAAGTTCAGCGTATCGGCAAGGTTGGCCGCAGCCGCGTCCAGTGAGTTGGTGGATGACGTGCTGTTGAGTAACGCCGGCGTATCGTTCAGCACTTCACTGATGTCGAATTGACCAGAGCTGGAGAGAGCCTCTTCACTGATCGTGAGGATCGGTTGGGATGACGTTTCATTGGTATTTTGAATTCGCGAACCGGTCACCACCACTTCTTCAAGAACTTCTTCTGCCGAAGCGGCAAGGGGCATGAGTGACAAGGTGAAAGCGATCGTTGTTGCAGCGAGTGTTCGCGGAGCCACTATCTGCCGAGGATACGGAAGGGGCATGAGCTTTTTTTCCTTTTTGTTAGTTGTTGCCTTGGGCTCACTCGCAGCGTCTTTTTCAGGCTTGCGCGTCAACTCAGGCGGTCACCTCCCCTAACAGCAAAATCCATACCAACATCCAAACCTCTGTTTTCATTAAAGAAAAAATTCAACAAGTACCAAAATGTTACTAAACCGTTAATAACGGGTGCGAGATTAATCAACGGCGAACCAAAACCGTGCGTTTCCTCAAAGAGGAGATGAGACGTAACCAGAAAGTTTTAACGAACCCGGAGCCGTGCCAGAACATTTGGTTCAAACGCGCGTCAAGCCTCATCATCCCTCGTCGAATTGCTAGGGGTCAGAGTTATTGACTAATGAAGTAAGCGGCACTCCAGCCTAATAACCACAAGTGATCTCCGGCAAGACTTGCTCTCTTGCGTAATTATCGATGAGATCAACACTGCGCATACAGTTCCAAGAGCGTCCAAAGCGGGACGGAGCCCGCATCTAATATGGCGCAGTGCGTCGATAATGTGGCGACCAAACGGAATACTTGCTCGATAGATAGGTAGTAATGTCGATCAACTGCTGAACGGTCATCACGTCGTTGTACCCGGGCATTTTCGACTCACCATCTTCGGTAACATGCCTTGGATCCGGACCGCGAGAAAGCTTGTGGGACGGATTGATGATTGATGTGACTAGGTCTTCATAGGTCTTTACCTTGGTGACTTGGCCTCCAAGTTGAACGTAGGTAGATCTGTGGACTAGCCCAAGTTTTCATACGTTGCACACCATCCTCAACGTAGTGACAACTGTTGCACCCCAACGCGACAAACGCTTGTTTCCCGCGTTCCACATCACCGAGTGGCAGCGAAAAATTATCTCTTTGATTACCGCAGCCCGACAGCAACAGACCAGCCGCCAGCAACCCAACCAGCGTGAAAACCTTAGTCATGATCTTTCCTCTTTTGATATCGCATCAGCGTGAGATACGAGCGTCATACGCCCCTCGTCCGGCGGTTTTCGATTATCCGAATTCCAGAAAAACGTTCGTTCAACTGCGCTTGAATATGCACTTCGCCGATAAATCACGTTAGCAATCAGCGCTTCGTCTATGGACCCACAAAACAAGCCATTCTGATAAGTGGCTCTCAAAACCAACAGATCCGGGGAGCATTACCCGTCGGCGCTTTTGTCAGACAACCTAGTGGCCGACCGTCGTACAACTCGCCTCCATCCACTTATAGTTCGCAAATTATTTTTATGTTATGTTATAACATATATTAACTCGACGACTGCGCAAAGAGTTTCGCTTGCCAACAACCCTAAAACTTCAAGCCTCACGGGCCATTGTTCTGCTTCTGTCTTGCATGGCCTTCATCGGATACATGGGCGTCGAATTATTGCTGGACCACGAGGATTGCAATCAGGTCATTTGCGCCGTCTGCAGTGGGTTTAACGATGATGACCCGGCAGACACCGGCACGGATCGAATCCGACGTGCGGAACGCTGGAATGCGCCACAGCATCGAGACTCGGCGCTTCACGTTACGAATTGCAGCAACCACTCCACCAAACTCATAAGAGCCCCCCCACTTCCGTTCTAGTCCCTGACGAACCAGACCCGACCGGGTCACGAACAACAATTTGAACTGGAAAATCACACATGGAATTCAAAAACCTTGGAGTGCGGAGTGGCACTTCTTTCCTATTGGGGAGCGTTTTGGCACTCCTCACAAGCATTAGCACTCATGCAGCCGATGCAAAGATTGCAGCCGAAACATTGATAGAAGAGACCGTTGTCACCGCTTCCATTCTTGGAACGTCAGACATCGGCTCGGCGGGATATGCCCATATACTCAGCGGAGAAGAGCTGTCCAACGGCGCGACCGCTGGTCTGGGCGAGTCGTTAAACGACTTGCTGGGCATGTCAACAACCGATTTTGGTAGCGCAGTGAGCCGACCAACCATTCGAGGACTCACTGGCGACAGGGTGAGAGTTCTGAATAACGGGGTCAGGGCACGAGACGTATCCGGCCTAGGCGCCGATCACAGTATGGATGTTGACCTGTTCAACGTAGATCAAATCGAAGTGATCAAGGGCCCGGCCTCACTGCTCTACACCAACGGCGCCATCGGCGGTATTGTGAATGTGGTCGACAACACAATCGCCGGCCAGGACTTTAGCGAGTCCGAAAGCCTGTTTGGCTTGGAAACTCAAAGCGTCAACAACGGTCAAGTCGAATTCGTTTCGCACAAAGGCAATATCGGTGGCTTCAACGTCACAGCATCATTTAACAACGCCGAATTCGAAAACTTTGAGATACCCAAGGGTACCTTCATTCATTCAGAGGACAGGCACGATGAGCATGAAGGTGAGGACGAGCACGAAGAGGAACATGGCGACGAACACGACGAAAGCCCAATCACGTCGTTAGCCAACTCCGACTACAGCAAGGAGACCATGCGTTTTGGCGTCTCTAAAGTCGCTCGTTGGGGGCATTTCGGTGTTTCCTATTCCAGCAACGAAGGTCTTTATGGCGTGCCCTTTCATGTCGATGAGCATGGCGACCATGAGGAGGAAGCGGATCACGATGCTGACGAGGCACACGATGGTCATGACGACGGACACGACGGTCATGATGAGCAAGAGGCTGAACGCATTTTCGCAAAGACAGAATCAGACATCGTCAACCTCGAAGGGTCATTAACTGTCGGCAATGGCTTTCTCAAAGGCGTGGACTATCACTTCCAAGACACTGACTATGAATTGACCGAAGCGCATGCCGAAGAGTCTAACGCGCACGACGGCGATCAAGAACATGGCGCTGATGAAGAACACGATGCCCACGAAGGACCAACGGTCTTTACCAACGAGGCCCAGGAGTTCGGCGCCGTATTTGACTTTTCAAATGAGGCCCTGACTCAGAAAGTCGCCGTCGGCTTTGTATCCGAAGATACGGCAATCGTTGGCGATGAGGTCTTTATGAATCCTGTCAACACCGACGAGGTCACGCTTGGTTACTACGCCAATCGGCGGGCCGGTGAATTTATTATCGACTTCGGCGCACGAAACAACTGGGTTGAACGAAACGGCTCCGTTTCCGCTGAAGAGGAACACGCACATGGCGAAGAAGAGAACGAAGATGAAGACCATGCGGAAGATGCAGAGCTTCAGTACTTCAACTCAGAAGAATCCATCACCAGCTATGGTCTGCAGATTGCTCGGCCATTCAACGACCAGTTCACAGCAACACTCAACCTTTCCCGCGTTGAGAAAGCACCAGCCGCAGTGGAACTGTTTATGAACGGCGCGCACCTGGCCATAGGGCGATTTGAAGTGGGCGACCCCAATCTGGAAAGCGAGCGGGCGCAAAGCGTAGAGCTTACCTTCGATTATTCTAGCGAGGCTTTCTTCGGATCCCTGACGGTTTACTCGAACAACATCGACAACTACATCTACCTACAGGATGAAACCGTAGAAGAGCATGAAGAACACGGCGATGAGCATGGTGGACTGATTCTCGCAAATTACGTGCAGCGCGACGCTGAGTTCAACGGCTATGAATTTGAAATCGGCAAGGTTTTTCCATTGGCTGGCGGTGACTTAACTTTTTCCTACGGCTTGGATGCTGTTTCCGCTGACTTCTCGGACAACACAAACGTGCCACGAATCAATCCTGATCGCAGCATCTACCAGGCTGCCTACGCAAGGGGTTCATTTGACATGAAGGTAATCTTCAAAGACGTCGAGTCTCAAACGGACACGGCAAGTTACGAAGAATTCACCAAGGGCTATTCTATGCTGAATGTTCGCGCATCAAATACGTTCACTCTCTCAGATGGCTTAGCCCTCAACGTCTCGTTGTTTGGCTCGAATCTACTGAATGAAATAGCGCGCAACCACTCGTCTTTCGTTAAGGACGACGTCCCCCTACCGGGACGCAGCTATGGCCTAAAGTTTTACGCAGCGTTTTAAGATTTTGCATAAAGCCTCGCGATAAGAGCGGCGGCTAAAACAAAAGCGCGGCGCGGGTACTTCTGCTCACGCCGCCTAACCCTTCGTCATATGGCTTCGAGGCCCAAGGCCGAAAAGGTCGCTTTCAATTCACCGTGATCAAGATCACGAGCAATCACAACCAGCTTCGTTCTGCGGTCGCCGGAAGGCCATCTCTCGAGCACTTCAGGAGGGTGAAACACATGTTGAACACCATGAATCACCATGGGGCGATCCATACCCGATACGTTAATGATGCCCTTTACTCGAAGCAGATCAGCGCCACGAAATTGCATCAGCATTTCTAAACAGGCTTCAAACAACCCAGGATCTACCGGTTCCTCAAAAATAAGACAGCTGGATTCGATTCGCTGGTGACGATTTCTGTCGTGGACGTGACCTGAGTGGTCATGGGGGGCTTGTTCCGCAACAGCCAGTCTTTCGCCCTCGAGCCACGTGGGTACATCGACGCCCTTGCCCGCCACCTCATACTGACCGACATTGAAAAACCAGTCTGCGCTGGCTTCGCCACCCACAATCGTGCTCGTCGGTGCTGATGGGGCCAGCGTGTTAAGTTTTGCGAGCAATGCATCGGGGCTGGCGTCGATGAGGTCGGTCTTGGTCAGCAAAATACGATCCGCTACCGCGACCTGCTTCACGGCCTCAAAATGTGCATCCAAAGAACCCAGCCCGTTAACGGCATCCACCGCCGTCAGTACCGAAGAAAGCACATACGATTGCGATACCACCTGCTCCCCGATGATCGTCTGCAAGATCGGCGCGGGGTCAGCGATACCCGTCGTTTCAATAATCACTCGATCGAACCATCGCTGACCGTTTCGAGCAAAGCGCCATGGCGCATCGCCTAGGGTTTGCACCAGATCCGCACGAATAGAGCAACAAATGCATCCGCTGTTCACCGCCACCATCGTGTCGTCGTCGATGGGTGTCAGAAGCTCGTGATCCAACCCCACCTCACCAAACTCATTTATCAGGATTAACGTCCGATCCAGTGCGCCTAGCTGTCCTAGGTGACGCAGCACCGTGGTTTTCCCACTGCCAAGAAAACCGGTTAATACGGAAATCGGGATGCGCGTTTCAGAGGTTTTTTTCATAGAGAAGAACTATTATTGCGGAACGGAGCGATCTGGTGTTTGTCGTAGAAGTTTGCCTGCAAAACACCGTCAAAACCCAAATATGTTACGTTGTAACATATTTTACGCAGTACTCTATAAGATTCGACACACGCTCCTAGGGCTCTCTTTCTCTAACATAGGAATCCTCATGGCAACACTGACTTTCATGACCCACACCATCTTTGATCACGGCGCCAGCGGGCAGTTGGGCCAGGTACTGGCTCAGTACGGGATTACCCGTCCGCTGCTTTGCACAGACAAAGGCCTTGTTAACCTCGGCATGGTGACCGATCTCGCCGCCAAACTGGGCAACGACGCTGGACTGACGATCTTCGACGGCACGCCAGAAAATCCAACCCAAATGGCTGTGGAAGAAGCGGTTGAAAAGTACATCGAAGCGGGCTGCGATGGTGTTGTGGCTTTGGGCGGCGGATCGTCGATGGACCTCGCTAAAGCCGTTGCTCTGGCGGTAACCCACGAAGGCGATTTATTGGAATACACCGCCGGCTTGGGCGGCGCGGCTAAAATTGGTCCCGTGGCACCGCTGATCGCTATTCCAACCACCTCTGGCACCGGCAGCGAGGTTTCATCGGGTGCCGTGATCATCATGAAAAACGGTGAGAAGTTGATTCTGGCAAGTCGCAACTTGGTTCCCATGACAGCCATCTGCGACCCTTCCCTAACGCTGGGGCTTCCCCCGCATCTCACAGCAGCCACGGGCATGGACGCCATGACCCACTGCGTTGAAGCACTGTTGTCGCCCCAAGTGAATCCGCCCGCAGAGGCTGTGGCCTGTGACGGCATCGAACGCGGCATCCGCGAAGGGCACCTACAAAGGGCAGTAAAAGACGGCAGCGATGAAGACGCTCGCTGGCATATGATGATGGCCGCAGCCGAGGGAGCCATGGCCTTCAGTAAGGGCTTGGGCGCAGTGCATTCAATGAGCCATGCCTGTGGCGCTGACCAGACGCTAAGGCTACATCATGGCACGTTGAATGCCGTGATTCTGCCGACCATACTCGATTTTAACCGCGACCACGTGGGCGACAAGTACAAACGCTTGAATGCGGCGATGGGCCTCGATAGCAGCGCAGATCCAGCGGCGTTTATTCGCGATCTGAACGCGGAATTGGGTCTGCCGGCGAACCTTTCCGACATGGGGGTGAGCGCAGATTCAATCCCGGACTTGGCAAGCCATGCGGCCAAGGATGTCTGCACCTTTACCAATCCGCGACCGTGTTCAGCTCAGGAGTATGAAGCACTGTATGAAACCGCGATGGGCTAGAACACAGCCACTGCGCGATAGCGTTCAATGCTGGGTAGCAGCAGACATGGGTGAGATCTTTGCCCGCGCCAAGGGTGCTGACACGCTGTCGCATATTGCGAGCACTGATCTAATGCTCGCAGTCGCAGCTTTGACACAGCCGAAAGTTAAGGAAGTGGGCGATCATCACGAAGATACCGCCCATGAGCGTTAGCAGCTTTTCTGCCATTTCACCAAACACATCGTGCCCGTACACCGCGGCTAAGACTAATGTCAGCAATCCGATCAGCCCCCAAGCCATCACTTGGTAAGAGCCGTGGCGCCTACACCCGAGTCCAATGGCTAACACACTCGTAGGCAGTACCAAGTAGATTAACGTCAGATGAAAGTCCTCTCCTGCAAACCAATAAGCCGTTAGCTGGGGCACCATGATGACCACAAACGGCAAAGCAAGGCAGTGCAAGATGCAAAACATCGACAGGCCGATTGCCGATTTATCCAAAACACCGGTGAAAATCATCAACGCGATTGCTCCTGCGTTGGGCAATCTGAGCAATAACACTCAATTTCCAGTTGCTTGCTGGCCAATCGAAACCCAGCCTCTCCAGCGGCCTTTCCGACCGACGCAACAACCGTTTTAGGGATACTCACTTCTTCAACTTTAGAGCAAGATTTGCAGATCAAAAATTGCGGTGCCTGGTGGGAATGCTCACAAATAATGTGAGAACAGGCTATGTACTTGTTCGTCGTGTTTAGGCGATGAATGAGGTTATTTTCTTCAAGAAACTCAAGAATCCGGTATACCGACATAGGCAATAGCTCATAGCCCAACTCTTGACGGCAGTAATCGGTTAGCGCGTAGGCAGACAACGCTTTTTTGGATCTCACCAACCCCTCAAGCACTTGGGCTCGTTTCGCGGTGAGCTTCATCCCGCTTTGAGCACACAGCTCTTGAGCACGCGCGAGAACGGCCTGATCTTCTCGTTGATTGATAACGTTTAACCTTTTGTGAGAATGTTACTTTATAACAAAATTTGGAGATTAAGTGTCAACTATCTGGCGAACCGCCACCAACAGACTTGGATACACGATAGGCCTGCAGAGCGGGCAACACCGTTACGACCAAGGTTGTCAGGTAGATCAAAGACAACGACAACAAATTGGAAGAACTGAAAATGTGAGAGGAAAGCATCAAACCCACCGACTGAACCAACAGATCGTTCGCGAGTGCAATGCAAAACAACAAACCCAGTATGGCAAGTAAAATACCCGTGGTAACGATTAGCAGGGACTCAAGTAAAAGCAGACCCACAATGTAGAACGACGGCGCGCCAATACTGCGAAGCACCTCAATCTCACCACGTCTTTCGCGCATGGATGCCAGCAGCATGGCGTTCAAACCCAGCAGCGAAGAGGCAAAGACCAGAATCGAAATACCCAGCAGCACCGCTTCAACGTTCCCGACAAGCTCCCACAATTGAGTCAAAGCCACACCCGGCAGAATCGCAAGCAAAGCCTCATCAGGGTAATTGTCCGCCCAACGCTTGACCTGCAACGTTGCGATGGGTGAATCGAGACCAACAAGCACCGCGGTGACAGCTCCAATCAAAGGGTGATCGTGGGCATGCTCGTCTTCGGCGTGAACTGCCTCTTCGTGTTCTGACGTTGCAGGGGCGTCGTGTTCGTCATGTGCATCGTGGGCCTCGCGCTCATTGTGATCCTCATGCGCGTCGTGGGCCTCATGCGCGTCGTGGGCCTCGTGCTCGTCGTGAGCATCGTGCTCGTCGTGAGCCTCATGCTCCGCATGGGAATACCCCTCTCCGCTAGTCTTGCCGAGTTCCCTATTCCGACCGCTATCGTCTGCATGAAGCGCTCCGATAGCTGACAGGTTAACAAACAGAGCGTTGTCGATAGGGGTGCCACTGGGCGCAAGAATACCGCTCACCATGAGGGGCAACTGATCGTGATGAGTGAAACTGACATCCGCCACGCCATGACTCAATACGATTGAGTCGCCCAATGTATAGGAAAGCTCCGATGCAACTCGGGAACCAAGCACGATGTCCGTTAGCCCATCAAATTGCGCGCCTTCGGCGAACGCCAGCGCCTGTCGGTTCGCGTACTTATAACGCGTAAAAAACTCTTGAGTGGTACCCACGACGCGATAGCCGCGATGAGAGTCGCCGAGGGCAACGGGCACAGTCCAGGCCACATTTTTTTGAGCGTCAATTTGTTCCAGTGAAGACCAGGATACGTTCGCCGTCGCCGCACCGATGCGAAATACCGAAAGCAGCAGCAGATTTACCTCACCGGTTCTTGCACCAACGATCAGATCCACACCAGAGACCGTGCTGGCAAAGCCGTTGCGCGCCTCTTGCCGTACGTGTTCAACACCGAGCAGCACAAAGACACTGATCGCAACAGACACGATGGTCAGTAAAACACCGCTGAAGCGATAAAGCAGACTGCGCCAAGCGACGCCTAACAACGAGGAAAAAATTGCCACTATCCCCGCCCCCCAACTTGGTTGAGTTCTGCCAGCCTGACGTGCCGATCAAACAACTGGCCAATGGTTGGATCGTGACTGACGAATACCATGGCGCACTCCATATCAGCCAACACATCGAAGAGCAGGGCCAGAAACGCATCACGATTGTTGTGATCCAACGCCGATGTGGGTTCGTCGACAAGCAATAAGGACGGTTCATTGATCAAGGCGCGCACAATGGCGACGCGTTGCTGCTGTCCGATACTTAACGCTGCCGCCTTACGGTCGTGCAAGGATGACGGCAAGTTGACGCGCTCGAGCAACTCGATCGCCCGCTGCCTTGCCCCTACACGATCCGACGTACCGAACTGAGCCGCCAGCAATACATTCTCCACTGCAGAGAGATAGGGAATCAAATTGAACTGCTGAAAAACGACGCCCAGGTATTTGGCTCGGAATCTATCGCGTTTGCTTGCCCCCAAAGCCGACATCCGTGTGCCCAAAATATCGATCTCTCCAAGAGTCGGTAGCTGCAAGCCAGCGAGCAGGCCCAGCAGTGTGGACTTACCACTGCCCGATTCACCTTGCAAAAATACACGTTCGTTTCGCGCCACTTGCCATGCAGGAATACTCAACACTGGCAAGGAACTTCCTGGAAAGGTGTAGTTCAAGTCTCGCAACTTGATGGCGTCTGAAAGGGAATCGATTATCGTCACAGTGCTCATCGGCAAAAAGCGGTGATAAGATGTTACAACGTAACTGAAACGGGCTCAAAGAATGAACCGACTGTACTCTACGGTGTTGGCCTGCATCACTGTCGCGCTTGTCAGCATCGCAATGCCAGCCAACAGTGACGCTGAGGAAATTGCTTGGCAAGATTTGGTTCCCCCGATGGAGGAGTCTTTCTTTTTTGAGGACGACGTTCCGATAGGCGAACGGGTTCGCATGGACCTAGACAACAAAAACGTCCGAATACCTGGCTTTATTGTCCCGGTCGACTTTGAAAACAGGCAGGTTGTCACTCGATTTCTGTTTGTCCCCTACTTCGGTGCTTGCATACACGAGCCCGCACCACCGCCCAATCAAACGATCTACGCAGAATTTGAGCCCGGCTACACACTCGAAAGCCTCTGGGATCCATTCTGGATAGAAGGCACGTTATCCACATCAAAAGTGGTGGAAGACTTAGCGACCGCCTCGTACACCCTACGCGCGGAAAAAATCGAACCCTTCGTTTACTGAGTGCTGGGCACTGGGTGAGTGGTGTCTAACGCGACGACGCCAGCAACGCGAGATTGAAGCGTTTAGGCCTTCGTTTGACATCGATTTAAAAGATTCGTGCCGCTCAAACACTCCCAACCAGCCCTGAATGCAGTCCGTCCACTCCCCTCTGCGCTCGCTCCTGCAGAAACGTTTGCGCCCCCGGGATGCTGAGCCACGGTTCCATGTAACTATCGATAGCACCCTGTGGCGCTTCCGCCCACCAATCGTGAAACAGGTAGTACACTCCATAGGCCATGGGGCGATCTACTGCCCACATACATCTTTCGACGAGGTCTCGGTCAACAATGGGCTCTTCGTTGCGGCATTCACTTTTAATTCCTTTTCGCCCTTGAGCAAGCGGCGAAGGTTGGTGACATCAACTGAAATGGTCCAAAAGAAACAATCACAGGCCCAAAGCACACGGGGGTTAAATCGGTGGCCCCGACACAGTGTGAAACGCGACATCCGGTCTATCGAATCGTAGTGCGCTCCACGGCTTACCCATTTTCATCGACTGACTGAATGCAGCAGGGTTCGCTCAACGGCTTTTCAACCCATTCACGGAACCAATAATCGTTGCCCGAACATGACCTTGTCATCCAAGCACCCGAAATCTATACATATCAGCGAGGGAACTCTTCCTTCATACCGAAGAGAAAGGGTCTTCGACTTTTGGCCAATATCGATCATCTCGCTTGCTAAAGGGAATGATGGTGTAGTCTGGCGTAATAGCGCCTGGCCCTTTGATGTAAATGATTTCCGAAGCGATCGCCTCAAAACCCGCGTAAAAATGCTGAGAGGACTTCACCACAACCGCTTTCAAAGCTGACAAATCCAAACCTAAATCCGTGAAGGCCGAAGGATGGAACGTCTGGGTTCGGATATCACTCAACACCAGATACACACCGTCGGCTTCCAGCAAAACGCCTGTGCCCATCAGCATTGTGGTCTTGCCCATAAGCTGGGTCATTTTGTGCTTTATTGCGCGGACTGTAACGGTCAGATCGATGGGCTGACCGGACATAACGCCAACTTTGCCGCCAAGGCGCGCCTGCAAAGTAGCGCCCTCGCCCACATCCAAACACGTTTTCACTAATAGCGGATCCCAGAACACGCCAAGGGCGATCTCCTTTACGTTACGCTGAAGCACTTCGGCTAAAACAAATGTCGAATCTGATGGTGCCCCTCCACCAGCGTTATCCGCGAAATCCGCAAGCACCAAAGGCTTGCCGTTGGGAACAAAGGTTTCAACCTGACTGATGGCGGCTGGAATATCTGGCCACTCCACTGCCAAGGCTTCTCTCAAACCCCACAGCTTGCGACCAAATTCTTCAGCCACTGCCGACGCTTGATGAGCATTATCGTCGCAGATCGCCAACATTCTCGTGCCCACCCGCTCAACGTCGCCCCACGGAAAGCCGTGGGCAAGAGACAAACTCAGCACTCCGCCTTGACCCTCGCGCTGCTGCATCTCGTCAACAAAGCCTCGCACCGGCTGATTGGGCGTGTGGTACATGGTTAGCATGCGGCAATCGTAATCTCGCATTACCGGACGGATCTTTCCTTCCGCGGTGTCCGCGGCCAGTACAAATAGGTCGCGAGCTCGATCCGGACTGTCGGTATGCGGGTACTCTTTGTAGGCCACGATCAAGTCTGCATTTTCCAACATATCTTGGGTGAGATGACAGTGAGGATCGAGTTCAACCCCAATAACCGTCTGTTTCGCCCCCAAAACTTGCCTCGCGCACTTGAGCAGATCGCCCTCACAATCGTCATACCCATCAGCCGCCATGGCACCATGCATGCTGATCAACGCGATATCTGGTTGGGATGCTGCCAGATCCTTTAGAATTTCATCGCGATACTCTTCGTATACCTCCCGCACAGTTGGCCCTGCAGGCTGTGCAAAGGCAGCAAAGCTCTCAATCAACTCCCAACCGCGTTGCTCGGTAGCGTTGCGCCACTCATGCAGCGGTGCTGAAAACATATTCGGGCGAATCGATGTGGCCTTGCGAGAGACGAAGCTTTCTTCAAATGACAGACGCCCAGTGGGAATTGGCGAGAAGCTATTGGTCTCTGTGCCCAGACCGGCAATAAACACTTTCATCAGCAGCAAGAATCCTTAACGAGCGACGCGCTCACAGACGACACGATTTTGTATTCAACATTCAGAGAGGCTGGCTAACCGCGGCCGATCAGTCGTGACGGATCAATTTCAGACAGATCGATGCCCTCAGCCGCGATATCTGAAGGCATCGGTTTCCTCAACACCTGCGAAGCAGCCAGCCGCGCGAGCGCCGGGGCAGTCTGAATTCCGTAACCCCCTTGGCCCGCCAGCCAAAAAAATGAGGGCGCGACACTGGAATACCCCACAACAGGACACTTGTCTGCGACAAAGCTTCTCAGCCCGGCCCATTTTGATTCAATGCGTTGCACGCGTAGGTCAAACGCGTTTTCAATACGTTCAACGCATAATGCGATATCCATTTCCTCTGGCTGCGCATCACAAGCCGGTGAGGGGGTTTCATCAGCAGGTGATATCAGAAGGCGTCCTGCATCGGGTTTAAGGTAAAAATTCTCTTCGATGTCTATGGTGATCGGCATCGACGTTAAAACATCAGGAGGCAGTTCGTTCGGGCCCTCGACGATCGCCGCAGTTCGCCGTTTGGGAACTAAGCCTATGGGCTCAGCTCGGGCTAGGTGACCGATGTGCTCAGCCCAAGCACCCGCCGCATTCACAATCGTGTCGGCGGTAAACTCGCCGGCTTCGGTTTCCAGCTGCCAGCCTTTGTCCCGACGAACGAGACCCAGGACGGAGGCATTGCAGCGCAGATCGCCCCCAAACGCACGAAATTGGCGCAAGTAACCTTGATGCAGCGACGAAACGTCAATGTCTTCGCCGCTCATATCCAGCATCGCTGCACTCGCGTATCCGGTCTTCACCATGGGGTTCAGCTTGCGGATCGCCGCCTCGTTGATACGCTCGACTGGCGTCATAACACCCACCTCAGCAATAGTCCGGTCCAGAACAGGCTCTTGTTCTTTTCGAGCGATCATCATGATCGGACGCGAGCGAAACAGCGTCGATTCAAAGTAAGCTTCGGGGGCGTTTGCGAAGAATGCCCGCGACGCCCGGGTTAACGCTCGAATGGGACTGGGCCCATAGACAGCAGCAAAGACCGCGGCGGATCGACCAGTGGTGTGATAACCGGGCTGATTTTCCATCTCCAGCAGCAGTACGCGACGGTCCTTAGATAACTCAGCGGCAACCGAAGCTCCGGCGATACCGCCTCCAATAACAGCCACATCAAAGCGCTCTTTTACCATACGGGCCTTCCTGAAACCTCATTCTCGCAGGGGACGTTGGAGCTCAGATTTTCTACGTTCGTCCTTCGGCACTAAAATTAAAACCAAGACGCGCAGACTGTATCACGTGCTACTCCCACTCAATAGTGGTTCTATATTTTATCGTATTAAATCAATAGGTTACACTCGTTAAGATGAAGTTTGTAACTGGTTTGCAAGTTGAGGTCATTTTAACCCTCGAAATATGTTTGTCGAAACCTATTGGCAATCAAACGCCTGCTGTGTCTGCACTTACAAGCCTTGTAACTACGGCTAATCCAGCACTGTCGCATGATGCGACAAATGCCATTGCCTCGCCGAAGGCACCATTCTCACGAATCCACTACCCTGTAGCTTGTATCCACTTATGCACCAATTGATAGATCTCATCTGGTCTTTTTGAGTTCCAAGTATCGACTATCTTTAATGGAGAGTTGTCATAGTCATCTTGCACATGGATGTTAGCACCATGATCCAAGAGATAGACTTATGTTGTGTAGTGGCCTTGCCATACAGCTAGCGATAGAGGCGTTCGACCGGGATAGTCCACGCATTCTATTTCTGTACCAGATTTTATCAAAGCCTCTACTAACTCTAAGTTACCTCCCTCTGCCGCTTTTAAGAGTGCATCTTGTCTGCTTTTTTCTGATTCAAATGTTATTGGCGCAAGTGCTTCTACAATTTTGGTGTATCCCTCACTACCCATAAGATAGGTGGGGCAAAACAGAACAATAGGGTGCGCGGTTAGGGCAAGGATGACAATGGCCGCGGATCGCGGGATACGATCGAGCGCCGTTTGATCCTGGTTACCAACGCGTTGTTGGGCGCCTGAATCAAGTGAACGAAGAGGTTGGCTTTAACTGTTCTTAAGATGGCGGGGGTAACGCGCCGAAAGTCTTTGATTTGGTAGGACCAGGCGGATTCGAACCGTGGGCGCTATTGAGCACCAAGTTCTGAGCCAGAAACCTACAGATCCGATCCGCCACGGGATCGTCTACTTTGCTAATCCCGACCTTGGTGGCGTGCTGTGGCAATTCGATGAGCAAGGAGGGGTTAAAGGCAGCTCGTCAATGGCTGATCTTTTCGCACTGCTCGAAAAGAACCTCACCGAGCATCGCTAGCGTTCATTCACCCCATTGCCGATTACTCGGTATTCGCTGCGCCCTCGAAGAACGGAGAGTGCTGCATTTTCAGATGCGTATCTTCCGCCGTCAAAAAGAGCCTTCGACCTTTCCTAAATCCAATGGTGAAGCGCAATGAGACATTTACAGCGCCACTGGGCAACCTATTAACGTCACTAGATAAGCGAAATCAAACCTGAAGAGCTTAAGCAAAAACAACCTGGACAGATTTATTTTTGGCAGACCAGCCGCCGGGTCTTTAGCTACTTAGAAAAAAATCTTCCCCGGAGTTACGCGGCCGCTCTGGACACTACTTTGCAGTCTCGCCAGCAATTCGGGTCAACAGAAATTCCGTAATGAGGGCAACATGTCGATCAATCATCTTTTCTTCCATTACGTCTACACCGAACAATAGCTTGGATTCAGGTGCCATAGAGTAAACAGTCGTGCTGCTGCCCAGGAACATGTAATACCAGTAGAGGAATTCGTCTTGCTCTAGTGGGAGCGCTTCCATCGCAATGTGTTGCAGCCATTCCGTTAAGGGACGAACGTAGGTGTCAACAATATAGTGCAAACGGGGCGTATCGCTCTTAGCTTCCTGAATCATCAACTGATTGAGCTCAGGATGTGCGGCATTAAAACGTACTTGGGTTCGTATGACATACGCAATCCGCTCTTTCGGAGGTAAGTCCCTATATAACTCCGCACGTTCATTCGTGTGCGTTACAAGTAGGCCAAACACTTGGTCTAGCACAGCCTTCCAGAGTGCCTCTTTATTATTGAAGTGATAATTGACCAGACCCCGGTTTACACCAGCAAGATTTTCTACTTCTCGGATGCTCGTGCCATCGAATCCCCGCTCGGCAAAAAGTCGTGTCGCTGCACCGCAGAGTTTTTCAATAGTGATTTCTGCGCGTTCCTGAACAGCGCGCTGGCGGAGTTTAGACGCGCCTTGGGTCTTTGCCTTAGCCTTGCCTTTGGCTCTTACCTTCGTGATGACCTTGGGCTTGGTTGGTTTCTGTGCCATCAAATATCCGTATTACTCTCGTTAATAATCGCCACATTCATGCGTATGGCGGGGCTAAGTCCTTAAAATCGGTACTTCAAATCGAGCGCCCAACTACGCTCTCGTGACGGTGCGCCTCCGTGTTCGCCAGCAAGCAACGGAAGATCGAAGCGTACCGAATAGTAGTCCTCATTAATCAGATTGTGCCCTTTCCAATTCGCCTCCCAGCGCTCATTCTCGTGAATCAGTGCGATTTGACAATCAGAGCCCACATAGCCCTTTTGAAAGTCCACAGGATCGAGACCTGTCTGGTAGAAGAGGTCGTCGCTGTATATGAGATCCTAACCAATGGTGTAGCTCGCCTCGCCCTCAAACTCCCGCGTATTGGGAGAGTTAGTAACCATGTTGAATATGCCGGTTATGCTCCAAACCGGCTCGATACCCGCCTCCGTCAAGCGCGAGTAGTGGTTCATGAGTGCAGCCACGTTTTCTAAACAAAAGGCAACGTGGTCAACGCCTGCGCCTATACCAATGTCATCGGCTTCCACACCTATATTCACCAACGCGATGCGGTGGTGTTCATCATCGTAGGTGACAAAGGCAATAAAATCATTGACGAAAACCTCTTTGGCGACCAGAACAGTCTTGTGCCAATCCAGCGTCTGTTCAAAATGCTTGCAGCGAATTACGATATGGGCCAAATAAACCGGTGGTCGTGGTGTGTGTCAATTGTTCTCTTCACTCGACAAACTCCACATTATGAAACCATGCGTCTGACAGACTCGACATCGCCGTCTATGTAGTGATGCTTCAACGCACCAATAACATGCGCAAATATTATTAGGTAGAACAAGTACGGCAGTAAAATTTTATGCAATAGCCCAAAGGGCCTTACAATCTCCATACTGGGCTCAAACAACAGCGGTGTGTCCACAAAAAAGAAATGAGACCATTTCCCGGCACCGGTAGACATCATGTAGCCGCTGATCGGGAAAGCGAATAACACGACATATAGCGCGATATGAACAATATGCGCCAGCTTCAACTCCCAGGGATTAAGCGAACGCGAGAGCGCTGGCCTGGGGCTGACGCGATTCCAGATAAGGCGTATAAAAACCAGGATCAATAAGGTGAAGCCTAGGGCTTTGTGTATTACGTAAACGTATTGCAGCAAACCAATATCGTGAGATAACGCCGACATGAAAACACCCATGGGCATTAGTAAAAGGAAGACAAACGCTGTCACCCAATGTAGGTAGCGAGAATACTGTCCGTACCGCACCTCTTCATTGGCGTTGGCAAAAATTTTGTTTGGCTCGCTATTGGCTGTTGCGCTCAGCCACAACATATACACGCCGCCCACTGTAGCGAGGAGCGCCTGAAAGGTAAGCAAAAAGGGCTTCGCAACATCCGGTGGCAACGTCGCTTCTTCAAAGTTCGCAAACACGCCGATAAAGCGCATCAGTAACAAACCACCGCCTATACCCAGTAGCACCAGCGCGCAGCTGAAATAACCGATACGGCGCATCGCCCCACTAGGATGATTAAGCGCAACCGCAATACCCAAGGCAGAGAAGAGCATGGCTAATCCGACCCAGCTATCCAGATGATAGGGTGCGCGATGATCGTTGTCGGCAATACCGAAACCCTCGGGTACGCCCTGCTTTTGTTGCGTCACGACGGATTGAGCAGAGACAGCATCCGCTGGTTCCGATGATTGGACACCGGCCGCAAGCAGCGGATCAGCCTGAGCCGACAGTCCGACTACTAGTAGAAAAACCAAACACGATAACTTACACAAATCATTAACCCACGTTGTGGTGCACTTACTCGGTCACTTGCTCAACAACACCATTCACCAATGTGCCAATGCCGGACACTTCAACTTCAACAGTGTCTCCCGCCACCAAAAATACCCGCGGGTCACGCAGCGCTCCGGCGCCCTCAGCAGACCCCGTTACGATTACATCTCCGGGTTCCAACCAGTTGATTTCAGAAATATGCGAAACCAACTGGGCAAAAGAGAAAATGAGATCATCTACTTTCATTTTTTGCCGCTCCTCGCCATTGACGCGAGTGGTTAATTCCATTTCGTCGATATCAAGGCTGTCGGCAGTGGCCATCCAGGGGCCAAAACCCCCACTGCGATATGCGTTTTTCCCGGTGGTCACCTGGTTACTGCTGAGTTGATAAAAACGCGCTGAGCCATCATTGAAAGGCGCGTAACCCGCAACATGATCCAACGCGTCTTCCACGCTGACGTTGCGACAACGCCTGCCTATGATCAGCGCAATTTCACCCTCATAGTCAAACGCAGGTTCTTTCAGCGGTTTTTCCAACGCTTCGCCGGAGGCCACCAGAGTATTAGTAGCACGCAAGAAGAACATCGGCACCTTGGGTATTTCTTTCAACCCCATCGCATCTTTCGCTTCAACGTAGTGAGAGTGCGTATTCATGCCCGCAGCCCAGACAACGCCAGGATTAGGGATCACCGGCAGAAGCTGCACATCTTCCAGCTTGGTATCGACCGGAGAATCCTGGGCAAAGGCGGCCGCCTCTTCCATACCGCCTGCCAACAATGATTTTAGATCAGCGAACTGGCCGCCCAGTAGCCCACCCAGGTCGATAACGCCATCGTCTTTCACCACGCCGTATGAGTGATTTCCATTCTTGATATAACTTGCAAATTTCATTTCACTTTTCCTCAATACAAAAAAATATAAACGCTCAATAATCTTTTTTTACATCGCTTCAGGCAGCGCGATGGCGACGCCACCTGCGCCACACCCAAATCACCAACAGCGCAACCAGCACCGTCCCTATCATGCCGTTTTGCACATACCGTAAAATAAATGAGGCCATGCGCGCCCCAACAGCGGCCGCTGGCTCAAGCTCCAAAATAGTGCCTTGCGGCGTAAGTTCTCTGCCACGCAACCCTGGGTGATCTCCGGAAAAACGGTAGGAAGTCTGCATCGGGTGAAACGGATAAGCTAAGGGGCGTTTGAGCGCGCCCAAGACACTCACCGGCGAAACATATTCCCACACCACCTCGCCTTGCGGTGTGACCTCAAAAAGATGCCCGTACTGCCCTGACGTGACATGGGTATTACCATTTGGCAATCGGTAGGCACTCCCCATTTTGAAACTGGAAACTGCCTGGGGGTCTGCGGCCCGGAAGCGCCACACGACCCTCCCAGTATCAGCATCAATTTCATCAATGGTGGTGAAGTCATCCGTATTTCCCAATACAAGACGCCGCAGGCTCCACAACAGGGATTCCAATGGATTTTCGGGCTTGGCACCGCTGCGCCCTACCCCGTTATTGTGAATCAGAAGATTGCCGGCACCGGGCAAACCCGGCGCAATCCAGTTGGGGCCATGCGCCGCAAAAAACAGCCTGTCGCCCGGATCCTTCCCCACATGGGATTGCCCTGCTCCATAGTTACCCGGGTTGCCATAGCGGCGCGCAATAGCGCCGGCGGGCCCGCGCGCTGCTTCAATACCAGCCTGAGGGTTGTCATAATTAGCAGTGCTGTGGTCGATGACGTAGACCTCACTGGCGATCCGCGCCGTCACCATTATCTGGTCGTTGCCCGCGTGATAATCGATGACGCCGCTGTGCGCCATATCTCTGTTCACCTCGGTCAGATTGAGTTCAGTGATATTGATATCAACACGCCCGGGATCATTCTGGTTGCCATGCATCGCGCTGCTAAAATGATCTTGAAAGCGCCACTCCCAAACGATATCGCCCGCTGGGTTTACCTCCACCAATTTGTTAGGCCACAGCGTTTCTACGCCGTCGCCAATACGCTCTTGCGTGGCGCCTAAGGCTATAGCTTCCGCTCGCTTAATCTCTTCAAACGCCATAAAGAGCGTATTACCATTTTCCAGACGATAGTAATCATCACGCAATCGAGTTTGTTGGCCCGGGCTCTTATACTCCCACACCACCTTGCCCCGCCAATCCAGCTCTTGAATGATGGTGCCCGGACCGCTTTTGTCTCTCCCTTTGTCAGTTCGCTTAATGCCGCGCAGCAAATGTCCGTTATCCAGCAAGCGTGCAACCGTCGAGACACTCATGTCCTGTGGCAACGGCCAGCTGTGTACTACCTGGCCTTCCATGTCTATCAAATAAGTCGCGCTTGCATCCTGGGGTGACAGCAAAACGTAGCCGCCATAGGACTTATTTTGCTGGTATTGCTGCACGCCGGTGCTGGCGTCGCCGTGACGACTACGCTGATTGAATACCAGGTCGCCACTGACAGTAACCGACTCCCTCTGCAGTGCCTCAGCGTAGGGAGTGAAACGAATATTGCCGGTGGCCCCCGCCATTTGGAGCGCCAGCATTTTAATAGGGTTCATGTTAAACCCTTCTCCTGCCGCCGCATCAAATGCGTCAATATGGGGTTGCAGCCGCGCCACAATCTCGGGATACATTGCCGAGATGTCATTGTTCTCCAGCGGATCGTCGACAATGCGAAACAGTTCCGTCGTAGGGTCTACCCACGGCAGCGGAGGGCCATCGAGACGAACCAGTTTCCAGTCACCGTCTATGACGCCGGCACCCGCCAGCGGCATTCCAAACACGAAGGGCGGGCGGGGGTCTGCGACTTCTCCCAGCATCACATTCCAGCGACTAATGCCATCCAACGTGCGGCTTTCATCGCCTGTCATATCAGGCGTGTACAACGCGGCAACAGGGAGACCGGCGGCTTCAAATACCGTAGGCAGAATATCTTCTACCGTTATCACCTGTTCAATTTTGTCTTTACTGTGCAGAACACCGGGCCACCAAGCCGCTGCTGGGACTCGTATCCCACCCTCCAGCGGAAACGTCTTTCCGCTGCGCAAGGGGTCGTTGTTTCCAACGGAAGAATGCGAAACAGCATTCGCGGGAAACTCTGAAGAACCGCCGTTATCGCTCATAAAGACAATTAGGGTATTGTGCGCAATCTCTTCAGCTTGAAGCGCCTTTAAAACTTCGCCGATACCCACATCCATGTTATCCACCATGGCTGCATAGACGCGTCGTTCTTCATTTTCGATCTCCGAGTAGAGATCAATCGAGCTTTGCGGTGCCGACTGCGGCCCATGCGGTGCGTTATAGGCCAACAGCATAAACAGCGGTCGGGACTTGTCCCTATGTTGCAACAACCTAATCGCTTCAGCAGTGATTAGCTCGGTAGAGTAGCCCTCCTCGCGCACAGTAACGCCATTGCGCTGCCAATCGACGGCACCCATCAAACCGTGATCGTAATAGTCGATGAAGCCGCCCAAATGACCGTAGAAATGATCGAAGCCGCGGTTGTGCGGGAAATACGCTGGCGTCGCGCTCCCTAGATGCCACTTACCCACCAGAGACGTTTGGTAACCTACCTCGTTTAGCCACTGCGGCAACAGTTTAGTGTACAGAGGCAGACCAGGCGAATCGAAAGATGAAATTGGCTGCGTCATGCCAGTACGCAGCGCCGACTGCCCGGTCAACAACGCTGCTCTAGTGGGAGTACAACTCGGATAGGCATAGAAACGATCCAACTCCACACCTTCACGTGCAAGTTGATCAATATTGGGCGTGCGTATCTCACTGCCGTGATACCCAACGTCGTTCCAGCCCAGATCATCGGCCAGTATTAGAATAATGTTTGGTGCTTGGCCAGTGTCTGAAACATCAACATCAGAGCTCGCGAAAGACACGGACGAAAACATCAGCAGAGAGTAGGCAACGGCCAAGAAAGCCACGACCAGACTTGGTGCGCGGAGCCGTGTAATCGTATCGTCCTGAAATATCGCGCGAGCAGCCATTTTGATCTCTTAGTTTTGGCGTAAACGTAGTAAACGATAATTTAATACTTGACGTTATGCAAGTTTTTGAACACTATACTTTTTTTACGCTAGTTTATTACACTCAAAAAACACTTGAAAGACTCCAGAAATGAACGAGGAATCAAGACAAGTTGTCGGCACATGGGACCTACAGAGATGGACCGAATGAGACAGTTCTACCTGGCATGCACAGGCTATATCGCCTACTGGGCCCCCTTTTTTTTGCTGAGGGTGAGGTGCACCACCGAGTTTGTGAAGCGCTCATGCCACGAATGACTGATACCACCCTTACTCGCAAGTATCAGTTTGCCGGAGATAGACTCACCCTAACTGCGACTACGCGAGACATGCAGGATCAACTGATATGGCGGCGCCATGAGTGATCTTTATAGCGACTTCAACTACCCAGGCTCTGAACTCCACTCGCAGCGAGCGCGCGAAAAAGCCGGCCGCACTTCACTCAGCAAGGCTGAGCCGATAGTTAAGGCCAGCGATATCGCGTACATACTGTTTAACAAAACCGACCTGCGGTTACAGAAGGCGTTCCTTGTCGATTTCGGTTTTCAAATAGCACAAGAGACACCTGACGCGCTCTATATGCGCGGCACAGGAGCGCTTCCCTATTTTTACGTTGCGCACAAAAATGCCAAGCTCAACGGATTTTTCGGCGCGGGCTACAGCGTCAACAGCGAAGCAGAACTGCACCGCGTCAGCGAAATTTGTGCGCAGCCCATCAGCGCCATTGATGGACCCGGCGGTGGCCAAAGAGTCCGCCTGCACGATCCGGACGGCTTCATTGTAGATTTGGTTTGGGGCCGCGAGCTGGTCGACGAATTGCCGCAGCGCCAACTCCCTGCCGTTAACACGCCCTCGGAGAAAGTCCGGGTCAACACGGGAATTAGAACAAAGACTGCGCCATCCCCAGTACATCGCTTGGGCCACTATGTACTGTCGGTATCCAACTTCGAAGAATCTATCCAGTGGTATATGCGCCATCTCGGCATTATTCCAACAGATGTGCAGTGCCTGGAAGATGGCACGCCCGCATTGGCGTTCAATCGCCTCGACAAGGGCGCCACACCTGCCGATCACCACACTGTTGTCTTAGTGCAGAACGCGGCCGCAGGATACATGCACAGCGCATACGAAACACTGGACATCGACAGCGTTGGCCAGGGACAGCAATACCTAAAGCTCAACGGCTGGAACCATTTTTGGGGTATCGGCCGGCATATTCTCGGCAGTCAGGTATTTGACTACTGGCTGGATCCGAGCGGTGATGAGCTGGAGCACTACGCAGACGGCGACGTGTTCGACGCCGAATTCGAAACGCGTTATCACCCACTTGATATGGGTAGTCTGTGGGCCTGGGGCGATGATGTGCCGCCGGCTATGCGTCCGCGCTTTAGCCTGAAACGTATGATCGCAGCTGTTCGCGCCATTAAAACAGGGAGAATCGAACGGAAAACACTCGGCATGCTGAAGAAAGCAATGGAACTCCCTGCTCGCCCCTGGTTTTAAGAGGAAGTAAAAAACAATGGTCCAATTGCTGGAATCCGACATAGAAACCAAGGAAGTTCTAACGTGGCAAGGTGTTCACCTGATTCATTTTCAGGGCTCCGCCTGCTCGCAGAAAACGCGTATTTTCTTGAACCTCAAGGGTATCGACTGGGAGCCGCATCCGCTCAACCTGACAACGCAGGAGAACTTTAACCCCTGGTTTCTGGGCATCAATCCACGCGGTCTGGTGCCAGTGTTAGTACACGATGGTGTTGTGCACATTGAAAGCAACGACATCTTGCAGTACCTGAACGAGAGTTTTCCCGAACCAAACTTGATTCCTACAGCGTTGCGCGACGAGATCATTGCCAGTCTGCAAGAAGAAGACAATCTGCACCTTGATTTACGCGCACTGACGATGCGCTTTGTCGTGCCAAAATTTTTGGCACGGAAGAAACCCCAATCGCTGGCGGCACTTGAAAATAAGGCGGGCACCATCAAAGGGCAACAAGATGCGCAAAAAGCAATAGAGCTCAATTTCTGGCGCGACTACGCAAAGCAAGGAATTACTAATACCGGCGCCCAAGAAAGTGCCAGAAAGTTCCACTCTATTTACCAAAGGTTTGAGCAGCACCTCGCCAGCCAGCTCTACCTGTGCGGTTCTGAAATAACCTTACTGGACATCGCATGGTTTATTTACACAAACAGGCTGAAGGAAGCTGGCTATCCGTTTGCGCAGCAGCATCCGCGCGTCACCACATGGTATCAGGGTTTACTGGCTAAACCGGAGTTCGCCAACGAAGTGCTATCACCGCCGCCACTAAAGCTAATAACCGCAGCGCTGCAACTGAAGCAGCGCTTGAAAAAAGAGACCCTGTCTGACGTTGCTGGCTTTGAACCAATATGAAGGATGCCGAGACCTGAGATGATTACAATGATTTTTGCATCAACCCTACTGGTCGGACTCGTGAGTTGGTTTCTCTGGGAAAAGAGCAACCGAAAAACGCGTGATATGCCCGCCGGTATTCATGAGGATATTTCTCTGCCTTTTACGCAGGAATATGAGCTCTACCACAACAACCTTTCACTGTGCTCCAAGAAAGTGCGTGCCTGTCTGGCAGAACTAGACATTGACTATAAGTCCCATCCTATTGAGCTGATTGAAACTGGCAGCTACGAGAATATTGGCCGGGACTACTTGGCAGTCAACCCGGGTGGGCTGGTGCCCACACTTGTTCACAATGGTCACCCCGTCTACGAATCACATGCGATCATCGCCTATTTAGCCAAGCAAAAAGAAGGAGCTGGCGACAATACCCTGGTTCCAGCCGATGAAGCAGACAGAGCAGTAATGCAAATCTGGATAGATAAGGCCTCCCTAACCGGCGATGACCCAACCACTAACGTCAAACGCAGTGCAGCCAACTGCGCAGGTTTATTGACGACACCGGTGATGGTCTCCGCTCTGCAAGACATCCCGCTACGACTCATTTTTGAAGGACTGCTGTTCCATAGGATTCGATCTCGTGCGGCTATTTTCATGGCAATGAAACTTAGAGGTTTGAGTGGCTTCACCAAGATAAAGCCACTCATGAAAGTACTCGGAGAGGCACGCAATAATATGGAATTGCATTTGGACGCGCTGGATGCCCATCTCAAGGGATGTGGGCCCCATATTATCGGCAACCAACTCACGCTCGCCGATGTCAGTTGGCTGGTCATCTTGGAACGATTGGTGGAAGCCGATTGGATGGAGTTTTTTCTGCGCGGCGACCAACGTCCTTACGTCCAACGTTACTGGCAACATCTTCAGCAAACCACGGGGTACAAGATTGGCATCCTGGAATTTCAGTCAACAGTGATGGATGCCGCCATACAGCGGCTCAAATCCCACAAGCGAAATAATCCCGCGTTTACAGCGTCTCTCGAAGGACAAGAACAATTGTGAATGAGTTACCAGAATCATTACGCCTTAGCATAGGAAGCACGAACATGGCACCACCCGACACTGAAAACCGCTACGACCCGGCCACCATTCCACGTACATACCTCGGTGGATTTGCGTGGATCACGCTGCAGTTGAGAGGTCGCCTAAGATGAGCGTGCAGCTGGAGCATGCTAGCGTTGTCATTGTCGGCGCCGGGCCAATCGGTCTTACTGCTTCTTGCCTACTGTCGCAGGCCGGAATAAAACATATCTTGCTGGAACAAAACCTAGGCTTACACCAATGGCCCCAGGCTCACGTTGTCAGCGCGCGTACCATGGAAATACTAAGAGCAGCGGGAATCAGCGAGCCGGCAATGAGGGAAAACGCAACCCCCCTGGCCGACATGAGCTATCTCGGCTGCTGGGCACACACACTAGCTAAGGAACCTTGGGGCGGCTTCGCACTGCTTAGCCCCGAGAATGCGGATTACCTCGGTCAGGTAATGGTCACGACGCCCACACCAAACGCCAATATTCCACAGAATAAGCTGGAGAAGATACTGCACCAACATGCGCAGGCAGCGCCCCTTGGCGACATCCGCTTTGGGCACCAGCTGCAAAGCCATGTGCAAAATGGCGAAGGGGTGATCGCCAGCATTCGCAATCATGAAGACGACACGAGCTACGAGATAAACGCTGACTTTCTCATTGCCTGCGATGGTGCAGGAAGTGCTGTCCGCCACCAATGTGGTATTGAGATGCACGGACCGAGAAACTTGCAGCACTGGGCTACCGTGGTATTGCAGGCTGATTTTCGGCACCTCGTCAAAGCGCATCCGGGTTTACTTTACTGGACCTACGGGCCCGAGCGAACCGGGCTTTTTATCGCCTACGACATCGACGATCAATGGGTCTACATGCATGCCTGCGAAGAAGGACAAGAGATAACAGATGAGCAACCTGAACAATGGGTAAGGACCGCGGTAGGCGACGACACTCCCTTTAAGATAGTGCACACAGATCGCTGGAGTATGTCTGCACAGGTGGCACAACACTTTCGCGACGGGAGGATCTTCCTGGCTGGCGATGCCGCCCATCGCTTTCCACCTACCGGCGGCATGGGTATGAACACCGGCATGCAGGATGTGTTTAACCTGTGCTGGAAAATCGCTCGAATTGTTAACGACGACAGCGCATTAGCGTTGTTGGACAGCTACGAAATCGAGCGCCGCCCCTCGGTTGAGAAAAACTGCGAGCAAAGCAGGGTAAATTTCGAAAAGATGAGCCAGGTCGAGGAAGCCATCGGCATTAGCAGTAATGTCGAAAAAACCCGTGAAAACCTAAACCTGCTAGACATCGACGACACCAATTCGCAACAGCGGCGCGATAGGATTCAACAATCTATTAATGCGCAAAGAGACCACTTCTTTATGCTCGGCATGGACCTGGGCGTTTGCTACGACGGCGCCCTAATACAAACATGTCCGGAAGATGCCCCCAAGAACAACTGGCAAGCCAGCGAATACAACCCCAGCACAGCTGCTGGAAATAGGTTACCCCACTGCTGGCTCCAGGACGGCGACACGCGGTTGTCCACCCACGATATCGTGGCCAGCGTCAAGCTCACGCTGCTGACCACCAGCGACGGATATCAGCAGTGGGCGCAGGCTTTAGCCGACACGGGCACTGATGATATCGAGATACAAGCGATTGGCAACGCAGGCCTTGCTCCTGCTGATGATGGATGGGATACGTTGATCGGAATGAAACAGCATGGCGCACTGCTGATAAGACCGGACCGGCACATTGCTTTCGGCACGGATCATTTTAGTGAAAACACCTGTAAGGATATTTTTCGTTTGCTGCAAAACTATCGGGGAGAAAACCATGAATAGCGCCGGAATTGGGTTAGTCGCAGATGCAGAACTTAAACCTAGAGAAACAACAATGACGCCCTACTTTACCGAATACGCGGCGAGGGAAATCATCAAAGCTATTGCCAACCGGTTAAGAGACGAGACCTCATGAGCGAAGTCATTCCAGCCCCCGCCAAGTTTGCCCATCTTGTGCTAAAAACCAGTCGTTTCAAGGAGCAGCGGGAGTTTTACCAGGAACTTTTAGGCGCGCGCATTGTGCACGAGGCACCCGGCATCGTTTTCTTGAGCTACGACGACGAGCATCACCGCCTGGCTATCATGCAGCGCCCCGGGCTCTTGCCAAAGCTGAAGAACATGGCCGGTGTCGATCATCATGCATACACCTACGATACTCTCGAAAACCTGCTCATCACCTGGCGGCGCATGAAGTCCAATGGACACGAGCCGGTATGGTCCACTCACCACGGCGGTACCATCTCGATCTATTACCAGGACCGAGACAAAAACCTCATTGAGACCCAGGTTGATGTTTTCGACTCTATCGAGGAAACCAACAAGTTTCTTCTTGGCGACGATTTTCAATCGAACCCAATTGGGGTTGACTTTGACCCCGAAGATCTCTGGCAGCGTCTTAAGGATGGTGAGGCGTGGGAGAAGCTCAAGCTGCGCAACCCCAGCGGACCTCGCGACCCAGCCACTATTCCACGCGCATACCTCGGTGGGTTTGCGTGGATCATGCTGCAATTGAGGAGCCGTCTTAGGGGCTAGAACTGAAAACGGTGACCATATGCTCGACTAGCCCGCGCAGAGATGCCGTGATCCATCAAGACCGGACACCAACTAGGCAGCAAAATCGGTGTTTAAGGCTAGACGCCAATGGCGAGTGCGGTCGCTGAGGTTGTAGTGGGAACTTCGGCGTCGAGAGAAAAGGATCGATGCGTGGCGGCTTTGTACGTAGCCGAAGCCGCAAAAAACTGTAATTGCTGTTATATGTTCTCTGACCGGCGCCGGGGGTCTACCCATTCCGCCAGACCCGATAATAAATCAGGTCCAGGCCGCCAATTTTGCCGCCCATCGTAGTCACTTTTGCCGTTGCGCGCTGTATAACGATAGGTGGTAGATCGCCCGCTAAGTAGTTCTGAACCGTTGTCGCAGCATTATCGATAACCTGCTATGTTCCAACTACAAACTGTTTGGCAAGACACTAAATCACTTCTGAGATTCCGAGATTACAAAATGTTCGAGTGGTAATAACTGGTTTTCAGCAAGACCTCTTCCAACAGGAGCAAAGTACCGAGAGTTGAGATCCTTCAAAGTTACGTTTTCTTTTACCGAATAACCGTTTTGCGAAAGTACGCTTTCTATTTCTTCAGCACTGTAGAACGATATCCAAGGTTCACCTGCTTTTGCTGATCCATAGGTTATTAATTTGGCTCGTTTTTCTGCGTTTGGATAACCCTTCCCAAAGCAAGCCTCGGGATCATTATCTAGAAGTTCGCTCACATACGAAATAAAAAAAATTGAACTGGCTTTTTGAGTAAGCGTAGCCACTTCTTTGATCGTTGAACGGAAAGCTTCTTTGGTGATGTACTGCGATACGCCCTCAAGCGTAAAGACGGTGGATTTGCTTTGATCGAAACCCGAACCCATGAGTTGTTCAGTTAACGATTGGTGAGTGAAATCAACAGCCACATAAGTGATATTTTCTGAATTGGTTAGTTCTTTGGGAAGTTTAGAGCGCTTTCTAGACTGAACCTCAGGCTGATCCACTTCAAAAATTCTTAGTGATGACGGAAGTTCCAGTCGATGAGCTCGGGAATCATATCCCGCTCCCAAAATGACATATTGCTCAACTCCACCGGCAGCACTGGCTTTAACTAGATCATCGATGAAGCGCGTACGCGAAATCAGATGTTCGTGGAAACCGGGTACAACTTTTTGACCCAACCAGACGTTGAGCTTGTGCCCCATAAATTTGATAAAGCTAGCACCTAGTACAAACCTATCCGCATAAGGATCATTAATGATACGTTCTTCGGGCTCGGCTAAAGATTCTATCAACCGCTGCTTTGCTACTCCCTGGGCTGTACCGTCTTTTCTAAAAATTGATTCACTCATAGCTGCCCTCATTCCCACTCAATCGTTGCGGGCGGCTTGCTCGACACGTCATAAACGACCCGCGAAACGCCTGAAATTTCATTAATGATGCGGTTTGATACGCGCTCGATAAATTCGTAGGGCAGATGTGCCCAGCGGGCAGTCATAAAATCAATGGTCTCTACCGCACGCAGAGCGATGACATGTTCGTAGCGTCGAGCGTCACCCACTACCCCCACGGATTTAACCGGCAAATAGACCGCAAAGGCTTGAGACACCTGATCGTAGAGTTCGGCGGATCGAAGCTCTTGAATAAAGATCGCATCGGCTTCGCGAAGCACATCCGCGTAGCTGGCCTTGACTTCCCCTAAGATCCGCACTCCCAGGCCCGGCCCGGGGAACGGGTGCCGAAAAATCAGCGACGCAGGCAGCCCGAGATGCAGGCCAATTTTACGCACTTCGTCTTTGAACAATTCCCGTAATGGCTCTACCAGCTTTAGAGTCATGCGCTCGGGCAGGCCTCCAACATTGTGATGCGATTTAATCACATGAGCCTTGCCGTACTTGGACGCCGCAGACTCAATCACATCGGGGTAAATGGTCCCCTGAGCCAACCAATTCACGTCTTGCAGCGCGGTGGCTTCCCGGTCAAAGACATCAATAAACGTCGCGCCGATAATTTTGCGCTTGGCCTCAGGATCGCCCACACCTGCCAGCTTGTCGAGGAACTCACTCTGAGCATCGATAGTCATGATGTTCAGCTCCGCTAGCGTGCCTTCCCCCATGGCACCAGAAAATGCCGCTCTCACCTCTTCGCTTTCGTTTTTCCTTAGCAGACCGTTATCCACGAAAATACAGGTGAGTTGATCGCCAATCGCCTTGGCCAGCAGGGCTGCAACTACTGAGGAATCAACGCCCCCAGAAAGTCCCAGCACCACCTTATCGCTCCCTACCTGAGCGCGTATCGCCGCGATGGCGTCATCAACAATGTTCGCGGCGGTCCAATCGCCTTGGCAGCCACAAATGTCTCTGGCAAAACGGTTGATCAGCGCTTCGCCGTTGTCGGTATGAGTGACCTCCGGGTGAAACTGTACACCGAAAAATCGTCGGGTCGCATCTTCTATGGCGGCGTACGGCGCATTCGCCGAACTGGCCGTACGCACAAAGCCTTCGGGTAGCGCGGCGACTTTGTCACCGTGACTCATCCACACACTGACCTGATCTGCCTCGCTGAACATCGAACCCAACAGGTTGCTCGGCTCTTCGGCCTCTATTTGAGCGTGACCAAACTCGCGCAGGTTCGAAGCCACCACTTCACCACCAAGCTGGGCGGCCATGGCCTGCAGGCCATAACAAATCCCCAGCACCGGCACGCCTAGTGCAAACACACTTGTGGGAATGCGTGGCGTCGTGCCTTCGGTTACCGTTTCGGGGCCGCCAGACAAAATCACTCCCGCTGGCGAAAAGTCGGCTATTTCAGCATCGGTAATATCAAAAGGATAAATTTCACAGTACACCCCGCATTCACGCACTCGACGGGCGATGAGTTGGGTATATTGGGAACCGAAGTCCAGAATCAGTAGCCGCTGGGCGTGAATGTCTCTAAGCGTGCTCTGCATGCACTGGCTTCCTTCTTAATCGGTTTATGCGTGTCTGTGCGGCCTGCTCTTTGGAACCGGCTGCTTGATCGAGAACGTTTGCAGCGCCGCCGTTAACCCTCAGCTGACCGGATAATTCGGCGCCTCTCGAGTAATCGTGATGTCGTGCACATGGGATTCCACCATCGCGGCACTGCTGACCCGAACGAATTCCGGCTGGGTGCGCATGGTGTCGATGTCCACGCTGCCGGTATATCCCATCGAAGCCCGCAGCCCGCCCATCAACTGATGCACGATGGGGCCCATTGCCCCTTTGTAGGCGACGCGACCTTCCACGCCCTCAGGCACTAACTTGCGGCCGTCGCCGCCTACTTCTTGAAAGTAGCGATCACTGGAACCGTGCTGCTGATCCATGGCGCCGAGCGACCCCATCCCACGATACGACTTATAGGTTCGCCCCTGATACAGCTCAACCTCGCCGGGCGATTCATCGGTACCGGCCAGCAAACTGCCCACCATAATCGCACTCGCGCCTGCAACGATCGCCTTAGCAATGTCACCGGAATAACGGATACCACCGTCAGCGATTACCGGCACACCGGCAGCCGTGGCAACCTCAGCCGCTTCAGAAATAGCGGTAATTTGAGGCACGCCCACACCGGCAACAATCCGCGTGGTACAAATGGAACCGGGGCCAATACCCACTTTTACCGCGTCTGCGCCTGCTTCAATAAGAGCCTGTGCGCCAGCCTTAGTGGCCACATTGCCACCAATCACGTCCAAGCTTGGATAATGCTGCTTGATCCAAGCTACCTGATCCAGCACACCTTGACTGTGCCCGTGTGCCGTATCCACCACCACCACGTCTACGCCAGCATCTACTAGCGCAGATATGCGTGCTTCCGTGTCTTCACTGGTGCCAACGCTTGCACCTACCCGCAACTGACCTTGGGCGTCTTTACAGGCCATTGGATAGGCCTGAGCTTTGACAATATCTTTTACCGTGATCATGCCGGTCAGCTCATCGGCTTCGTTAATCAACAACACTTTTTCAAGCTTATGGTCGTGCAACAACCTTGTGATCTGTTCGAAGTCGGTTCCCTCTAGGGCGGTTACCAAGCGTTCTCGTGGCGTCATCACATCGTTGACCAAGGCATCGGTTCGACTCTCAAAGCGCAAATCGCGGCTGGTAATAATGCCCGCCAGCTTGCCTTGAGAGACGACGGGTACCCCGGAGATACCGTGTTCTTGGGTCAACGAATACAGCTCTTTGAGAGAGGCTTCAGGATGAATGCTCACTGGATCCCGAATGATGCCGGACTCGTATTTTTTCACTGCACGCACTTCTCGCGCCTGCTGCTCTATGGTCATGTTTTTGTGCACGATACCCATGCCGCCCTCTTGGGCGATGGCGATGGCTAATCGAGCCTCGGTTACCGTGTCCATCGCCGAGGACAACAGAGGTATGTTCAGCGCGATATTTTTCGTCAGCTGGGATTTAAGCGTTACTTGGGAAGGGAGGGTGTTGGAGAAAGCAGGCAGGAGTAGCACGTCATCAAACGTCAGTGCTTCGTTGGCAATTCTCAGCATTAGTTGCCCCGCAAAAGCCGCATTTTAACGGCGGTCACCCCAGAAGTAAATCTGTGGTTATCTCTTCGCTCATGAGCTTTCCAGCTCTTGTCTTGGCAGCCTAAACACGAAATGATTTGACCCTCAGTCTCGCAGTGAATCTTGGCCAGCGACGTTATGTCTAATCGTTTCCCCATCAGCCCAGACGCCACGGCAGAACGCCAAGTGTTGTCCGTTAGCCAGCTCAACCGTCAGGCACGCATGACCATTGAACAGCGGTTTAACCAGATCTGGGTCAGCGGCGAACTCTCGAGTTTCGCCAGACCCGGCTCGGGCCACTGGTATTTCACGCTGAAGGACAACGATGCACAGGTTCGCTGTGCAATGTTCGCCAACGCCAATCGGCGCGCGCGCATGCAGCCGGCCAACGGGCAGCAGGTTCTGCTGCGCGGTCGTGTCAGCCTCTACGAGGGTCGGGGCGAATTTCAAATCATCGTTGAACATATGGAGCCCGCCGGCGAGGGCGCGCTGCGGGCGGCCTTTGATGCCCTCAAGCGACAACTGAATGCCGAGGGTCTCTTCGAACAACAACGTAAGCGACCCTTACCTGATCTGCCCCGGCATGTTGCCGTGGTTACATCACCCACCGGTGCGGCGCTCAAAGACGTTCTGTCGGTGTGGCGTCGTCGATTTCCCGCCCTCGCGGTGACCGTAGTGCCCACGTCGGTGCAGGGCAACGAGGCTGAACAGGAGATCCTATCCGCTCTTGGCCGCGCGGCAGCTTTGCAGCCGGACCTCATTTTGCTCACCCGGGGCGGCGGGTCGATGGAAGACCTTTGGGTTTTCAACGCGGAATCGATTGCCCGGGCAATAGCAGACATTGAGATACCCGTCGTGTCGGCCATCGGTCATGAAATTGATGTGTCGATCAGCGACTTTGTTGCGGACCTCAGGGCCCCTACTCCCTCGGCTGCAGCAGAACTGATCGCCCCAGATGGTGACGAACTGGCGCAGGTGTTGCTGAGCCAGTTGCACCGGCTGCAGATGGTGCTGGTGGCCCGGCTCCGTGAAAAGCGTCTGTCAGTACAGAATGTATCCCTAGGCTTGATCAATCCCGCACGCTATTGCGAGCAAGCATCCCAACGGCTTGACGAGTTGGTCACACGGCTCTCCCGGGCAGCGACAGCAAGCGTTGAGCAGCGCCATATGCAGACGCGTGGCGCCGCGAACAGACTGAATCTCCAACGACCGGATCGACTCTTGAGGGGGCTTGATGACAAGGTCGGTGCGGCTCACAGGCGCTTGCAGCAGGTTATGCTTCGGACACTCGCGCAGCGCGAGCAGCGCATGGTTGCATCCGCTCGCATGCTGGAAAGCCTCAGCCCGCTGCCAACCCTTGCCCGCGGCTATACGGTATTGAGAGATCCCATGGGACCTGTCATTTCCCAGGCTGCCGCATTGACTGTGGGCCAGGAGATCTCTGGCCAGATGCAGGACGGACGATTCACTGCCAAGATCCTCGACACGGCGCCGGGAAAGCTATTGAACGATACGCAATCACAGCCAACGGAAGAGACATGATTCATAGGCACTCATCAGTCCATCAGTTACCGGTCATCGGCCTGATCCTCGGCGTATTGCTACTTGGCTCCGGCCCATTAATCGCCAGTGAGCCCGCCGCTAGCCCGTCGCCCACTGCAGTACCCGGCGGCATCTACCGCTGGCCCCTGCCCGAGGGCGCGGCTGATCTGCGGTTCAATACCCGCCCGGTACTGACCCGAGGCGCGGAAGCCTTGGTGGGACTGCCCTTGAGCCAGCCGTTGGGACCCGCTGAAATCACCTACCGGCTCGGCGATCAGACCCGTTCCCATGTCTTCGAGGTCAGTGATAAAGCCTACTCAGAACAACACATCACGCTGAAAAATCGAGAGATGGTCAATCCGAACCCGGAGCAGTTGGCGCGTATCAGGCGAGAAAGCAGTCGCCAGCGCGCCCTTTACTTGGCGTTCTCAGACAGAACGCCGCCACAAAACGGCTTTCTTCGCCCCCTTGAAGGCCCAGTGAGCAGCCTGTTTGGTCATCGCCGGTTCTTTAATGGCGAGCCTCGCAATCCCCACAGCGGCTTGGACATCGCTGCGCCTACCGGAGCCGAAATTCGAGCACCAGCCGATGCCGAGGTAACGCTGGTAGACCACCTGTACTACAACGGCAAGACCATTTTCTTGGATCACGGTCAGGGATTGATCACCATGTACTGCCATCTCAGTGAGCCTCTAGTCAACGAAGGCGAGACAGTGCAACAAGGACAGGTCATTGGCCTAGTCGGCGCTACCGGGCGTGTCACCGGCCCTCATCTGCATTGGTCAGTGAGCCTAAACGGCTACCGAGTCGATCCCCAAAGCATGATGAGCATGCTCGTCCCGGGTGATGCAGACTGACTCTATTTCTTAGACTTTTTGCGATGCTTGATGCTGCGCTTGCGCCGATCGACCTGACGCTGAGTCAGAACATTGCGCTTACCGGCAAAGGGATTTTCCGAGTCGCGTAACTCGAGTTTGACCGGATTGCCCACCAAATTCAGTGCTTCGCGAAATCCGTTCTCCAAAAATCGTCTATAGCTGGCAGGCAGCGCGCCAAGCTGATTGCCATGCACGACGATGCGCGGCGGATGCGAACCTGCCCGCGTGGCCACTTTGATCTTGATCGCACGGCCTCGTACCGACGGCGTTGGATGCGCGGCGGCCATATTGCGCACCAGACGTGTCAGCAAAGAGGTCGACACATCAAACAGGCCTACTTTGTACACCTGCTCGACTCGACCCAATAACTTGCCCACACCACTGCCGTGCAGTGCTGATATCGTGGCTAACGGCACCCAAGGCACAAAATTCAAACGCCTATCTAAGGCTTTTTTTACCTTGTCGCGCTGAACTTGTTCTAGGCCGTCCCACTTGTTGACGGCAATCACCATGCCCGCTCCAGCCTCCAGCGCGTATTCCAACACGTGCAGGTCTTGTTCCACTAACCCTTCCGAAGCATCAATCACTCGGATCACAACATGGGCACGCTCCATGGCCTGCAGGGCTTTGACCACAGAGAATTTTTCGGTGACTTCAGACACCTTGCCCTTGCGTCGCACACCCGCCGTATCGATCAGCACGTAATCTGTGCCGTCCTTATGAAACGGAATGTCGATGGCATCCTTTGTCGTGCCGGGCATATCAAATACAACCTGCCGTTCCTCGCCAATCAGTCGGTTGACCAGGGTGGACTTACCCACGTTCGGGCGACCGACAACAGCGACGCGGATCCCATCCGCTTCCTCTTCCCACTCGGTTCCCTCGAGCAAATCCAGCGCGGTCAGACGTTCGGCGATGGATTCGCGCAGCTGCTTGAGGCCGCGATTGTGGCTAGCCGAAATCATGGCGTATTCGGGAAATCCAAAGCGCACGAAGTCCGCGGTGATCTGATCTTCGTTCAAACCATCAATTTTGTTGATCACGGGCAGAAAGGCGACATTGCTCTTGCGCAGGTAGGTCACAACATCTTCGTCTGCAGCGGTCACCCCTTCGCGGCCGTCGAGCAGCAACAGTACCAAATCGGCTTCATCAACGGCCAACTGGGTTTGCCCGGTAAGCTCGTTGGCCAATACGTGCTCGCCAAACAAACCACCTGTATCGATTAGGGTAGCTTGCCCTTCCAGCACTTCCATCCGACCGTAACGACGGTCACGGGTAAGTCCGGGCACGTCCGCTACCAGGGCATCTCTGGAATTCGTCAGTTTATTGAAAAGGGTCGATTTTCCAACGTTAGGGCGACCCACAAGGGCAACGGTAGGCAGCAAGGCTATCTCGACGTGATCTTGTAGGCGTGCAGACCGCCGGCATTATCTAATACGTAAAACGTTCCATCCGCCAACACGAACGGGGTACGAATCCCTTTACCGTTGACCTTTTTGCGCCCCATCATGCGGCCATCGCGCTGGGCCATGACATGAACGTAGCCTTGAGCATCACCAACCACCAGATAGTTAGAGTAAGCCAGCGGTGCGGTGAGTGCTCGTCGGGCCAGCAGATCGTGCTGCCAAACCACCTCGCCGCTTTCCTGATCAAGAGCCGTTACCGTGTCTTTTTCTTCTACCGCGTACACCTGACCGTAGCCTTCCGCGAGATTCAAAAAGCTGGACACGTCGGCTTCCCAGCGGGGTCGGCCGTCGCGGGCCATGATGCGCATCATGCGACCCTGATAGGCCTGAGCGAAAACTGCATTGGCCGTAACTAAGGGCGCGGCATCGACATCGACAATCCGTTCAAGTTCGGATCGGCCTTCGGGCAGCATGACCCGCTGTTCCCAAATCGGTTCGCCATTGTTGGCGCGCAGCGCAACGACCTTACCGCTAGCGAACCCCGTAAAGACCACGTCGCGCGCGGTTACCGGCGTGCTGGTACCGCGTAGCGTAAGCAGTGGCACCTGACTGGAGTAGGACCACAGCTTCTCGCCGGTTTTAGCGTCCAGGGCGATGAGTTCGCCGTCGATGGTTTGGGCAAATACTCGGCCCTGAGCTGCGACCGGTTGTGCACCAATTTCAGATCCTACATAGGTGCGCCATTCTTCGGTTCCATCGCTCAGCGCCAGAGCGATCACATTGCCCCGGGTGGTTCCCAACAACACCAGGCCGTCGCCGCCACCGACACCGCCGCCAACAAAGCCTGCATCGCTACGGTCCATAAAGCGATCCAAACCGGACGCGCGTCGTTCCACCTCACCCACTTGCTGCCGCCACAGTTCTTCGCCCGAGAAGCGATCAAAGGCAGCGACAACGCCATAGGCGTCCGCAGCGACCACACGGTCGGCGACCACCAAGGGCTGCAATCGTATGTATTTGTTCCCAAGGCCTTTGCCGACCTTGGTCTTCCACTGGCGCTCAACGTTCACTTCCGCATCGAAAGCAATCAACTCCGCCGGCTCGGTCTTTTCTTCGTCGTCTTCGTCGTCACCAATGCCCGGTATCCAGGAAAACGCTGCGCAACCGCTCAACAGCACTACCCAAGCTAGCAAGAAAGCGCTGCGAAACACGTTCCGCTTGGGGGTAAAGCCGAGGTCTTGTGTATGTGTCATCAATGCGCCTTTCAGTCGTCGGAAGTCGAGTCGGAAGCGTCGTCAGTAGCCAGGGTTTTGCGGGCGTCCTGCAGCGCTTGCTCTAAAGGCTGGGCGAACACGCTGAATTGGCCATCTGACGGCGCAGCGTTGTCGCGTTTAATTTCCAGCAGCGGTCGCGTTTGCTCACCCAAACTTTCCAGCGCACTGGTGTAAGCCGCATAGGCTTGTTCCGTGTTGCCTTCTGCCAGATATATGTCGCCAGTCAACTCCAGCGCCCAGGACTGATAACCTTCGTTTCGAACACGTTGCAGGGACTGCAGCGCGGCACCCGCCTCTCCCAGTGCGTACTGAACTTTGGCCAAACGCAGACTTGCCAGATCGGCGAGCAATGCATCGGGTGCGGCGTCACGCGCGCTCTGCAGGGCCTCTAAAGCCGTCGTTAGATCACCAGCATCAACGGCTTCCTTGGCTTCAGTAAGAGCGACTAGCACCTGAAAGCTGGATCCGGGAAATTCCGTTTTGATACGCTGGGCCAACGCTAGCTTATCGTCTGCCTCGGTGGCATCGACGTACTCGGCATAGACCGCCGTACCTGACTCGATGGTTTGTTGTCGCTGGTCGGAATACACATTCCAGCCCACGATGGCGGCTACGGTGACACCCACAGCAATCAAGAGCGACGTACCATGCTCTTTCCACCACTCACTAAAGCGGTTCATTTGCTCTTCATCGCTTATGTATTCAGACACTGCAGGCTCCCACCAAACTTGTTTTCAGCTTGCATCGCCCTAGCAACGCACATGCTTTTATTTTCGAGGCGCTATTCTGGCACAGATCGTTATCACATATACCTATCATGACATCTGAGATGATCGAGAATTCGCAAAAAAACGTTAGTCTGCGGGCCACCTTGGCCTCTGACGATTTATCCTTGCCGTAAGCGGTCCACACCGGCATCGAAAGACAGACTTTCCTGACCTAGAGCTGCATCACGCAAATGCTTGAGCGTCAAACCACCGTCATCTGCCGACTGTTGATCCACCAACACTGCCACCTGGGCCCCGCTGGCATCGGCTTTCTTCAATTGTTTCTTGAGGTTTCCGCCGCCCATGTGCAGCCGAATGCGCTGGCTCGGTAACGCCATCCTGAGAGCCTGAGTGGTTTGCATGGCGGCCCCGTTTAGCTGTTGATCCAGCACACAAACGTAAACGTCTGCCGCGCCTTCTACTGCCCGCTCGTGGGCCAATTCATGCAACAACACCACCCGATCCAAACCGATGGCAAAGCCAACCGCCGGGGTCGCTCTGCCGCCCAAACGCTCAACGAGACCGTCATAACGCCCCCCCGCGCAAACTGCGCCTTGAGAACCCAAGTCATCGGTTATCCACTCGAATACCGTGTGCGTGTAGTAATCCAAACCTCTGACCAGGTTGGGGTTTTCGCGAAACGGTATGCCAAGGTCCTGGAGGAAACCCTTCAACCCGTCATAATGCTCGATGCTTTGCCCATCGACAAAATCCGGTAGCTTCGGCGCATCTTTCAGCAATTGTTGGGTCTCTGGGTTTTTACTGTCCAGAATGCGCATGGGGTTCGTCGCCAGCCGCCGACGGCTGTCCTCGTCTAACTGATCCTTCAGCGGCGACAAATAGGACACCAAGGCATTGCGATACTGCTTGCGCGCGTCTGCCGAACCCAGCGTATTGATTTCAAGCCGTACCATCGACTCAATTCCCAACGCCTGCCAGCACGCCCACCCCAAACCGATCAGTTCGGCATCAATGTCTGGGCCTGCCAGACCATAGGCCTCGGCACCAATCTGATAAAACTGACGATATCGACCTTTCTGCGGTTTTTCGTACCGAAACATGGGCCCAGCGTAAAATACCCGCTGAGTCTGGTTATACAAATATCCATGTTCTTGCAGCATGCGGACACTGCTCGCGGTCCCTTCCGGCCGCAACGACAACGAATCACCGTCACGGTCCGCTAGCGTGTACATTTCTTTTTCCACGATATCCGTGGCTTCACCAACGCCTCGCGCAAACAACTCGGTAAATTCGAGCAATGGCAGACGAATGGCCTCATAGGCGTGGCCGCGAATCACTTCGGTCAGCTTTTGCTCAACCAAATCCCAGCGGCGGGCTTGTTCCGGCAGGATATCTCGCATGCCTCTGACTGCTTTCACCACAATAATGTTGCCTGTGTTGCCTCAGTTTGCGGCGTTGGCTCTGCATCGCCCGCTGATACTCCAACAATAACGTTTGCAACATCTCGTCGCGTATACGGCTCCAAATCCACAGCCTCGTTGTTGTAGACCAGCGTAACGCCTGGACTGAATCCAAGCTTGATCTGAAAGGGCCCATCGCCAACGTAGCGTCGTGTTTGGGTGTCTCGGCCCAGATCGGCGTGCAGCAAGTCTCCACCTTCGTTACGTATTTCAAACCAACAGTCTGCTGTAAAGGTCAGGACGATTGCGTTATCGCCAAATTCCGTCAACCGCGGCAATGCGAAGGCCAAAGGGATCTCGCGTTCGGGTTCAGGCTCACCGGCCGGTAGGGTATCGTCGGCCGCTGATTGATCATCAATCAACGACTCAACAACGTCTGTTGCCGCGCGTTCCTTTGCAACAACTACAGCAGTTTCTGCCTCAGCTAACGCTGGCTCAACGACCTGTATCTTGGCCACCTCTGTCTCAGCCGTCTCTAGGCCAACCGTCTCAGGGTCAGCGGTGTCTGGCTCGGCCATCTCTGTCTGAACAGGCTCTGGTTTGGCAGCAACTGGTTCCGTCACCGCCGACTCAACTGCCTCCGCTCCCGCAACGTCTGGGGTTTCAGCGTCGTCAGGGCTGGGCTGGGCTTCCATTCTGTCAAGGGGCGAAGCGTCGGATTCGATCTCTTGGGTCGGCTCTTGAACAGTCTTGCGAGCCACCACTTGCGCGGGTTCTGGCACCACCTCTCGTATTGGCTGCGACAGCGGATCTTGCTGCAACACATCGGACTCACCGGCGAGCCGAAATTCTTCTTCGCCGCTCGCGGCCTGCTGATTGACGTTTGACACAAAGTAAACAAAGGCCACCGACAGCAGGAGTCCCGCCACCGCCCAGCGACCCATTTTGAAGGGTCTGACGTTGACGGTTTTTTCTGCTCTTTCGTCGTTGCGTTCTTCAATCGACACTTGTGCGTCGTTCTCAATATGTTGCGCCCACCACGCATCGATCAGCGGTTGAGACGCGAGTCCGAGCAGCTTGGCGTATGAACGCATGTAGCCATTTACATAGACGGCATCGGGCAAAACAGTGGGATCGTTTTCCTCGATCGCCAATATCGTCCGCACCGGTAAGTTCAAAACGTCGGCCATTTGCTGGCGAGAAATCTCTAAAGCTTCTCGCCCTTCGGCAAACACCTTGCCCGGCCCAAACAAAGACGCGCTGTCCCGCATATCGCTCATACCGTAAATCCTCCATGCGAATTCGAGGGATAACGGAACGCACCAGCAGGTAGCTGACGTATGCTCATCAAATCACTTCCACTGCTGGAATCTGTTGAGCCAATCGTTCCCGATATCGACTCTGTCTGCGAGTTCGGTCTTCCACCATGCCCACCAATTGTCCGCACGCTGCATTGATATCGTCACCGCGCGTGGTGCGCACCATGGTGATGAAACCCGCTTGCATCAGCGTTGTTTGAAAGGCGTATATGTCCTCATCTCGCGGACGCTCATAGCCAGACCCGGGGAATGGGTTGAAGGGAATCAGATTCACTTTGCAGCGCAGGGATTGGAGTAATTTCGCCAACGCCTTTGCGTGATTCGCCTGATCATTGACGCCGCGCATCAGGGTGTACTCAATCACCAGCTTGCGTGCCGGGCCTAAGTGCTCGACATAGTCGCGACAGGTTTCCATCAGTTCTGCGATTGGATATTTCTTGTTGATGGGCACCAGCTCGTTGCGCAGCTCGTCGCTCGGTGCGTGCAGCGATATGGCTAACGACACATCAGTATGCTCTTGCAGTTTTTTGATACCGGGCACCACACCTGCTGTGCTCACGGTCACCCTGCGCTTTGACAAACCAAAGGCGTGATCGTCCATCATCACGTTAGTCGCTGGCAGCACGGCATCGAAATTCAGTAAGGGTTCGCCCATGCCCATGAGGACGACATTCGTAACCGTCTCGGATTTTTCGGCCAGATAGGCGTTGGCAATGGCCATTTGACCGACAATTTCAGCGGATGTGAGGTTGCCGTTAAAGCCCTGCTTACCTGTTGAGCAAAAACTGCAGTCCAAGATGCAACCCACTTGAGAAGATACGCACAGGGTATTCCGTCCCTTGTCAGGGATCAGAACCATTTCGACAAGATCGCCCTCAGCCACGTGCAGCAGCCACTTGACGGTGCCGTCCTTGGATAGGAAACGTTCGTGTATCTTGGGCAGTTCAAGGCAACAATGCTCTTCCAGCCACTGCCGCGCCTTGAGCGGTAGGTCCGTCATCGCAGCAAAGTCTACTATGCCTTGATGATAGACCCACTTCATGATCTGCCGGCCGCGAAAAGCCTGCAGACCCATCTCCTGAAACAACGATTCCAGCTGACCTCTGTCCAATCCGTAGAGATTACGTTGGGTGGTCACAGGTTGCCTCTCCGGTTCCTTAAAACTCAGGCTCGATCGATGATTTCTGAGGCGGTGAAAAAGAACGCAATTTCACGCGCAGCAGATTCTGGACTATCCGAACCGTGAACAGCGTTCGCGTCGATGGACTCGGCAAAATCGGCACGGATGGTACCCGGATCGGCTTCTTGAGGATTCGTGGCACCCATCAGTCGACGGTTTGTGGCGATAGCATCTTCACCCTCTAGCACCTGCACCATGACAGGGCCCGAGCGCATATAGGCGCACAGGTCGGCGAAGAAAGGCCGACCATCGTGTTCTGCGTAGAAACCAGCCGCTTGCTCATCGCTGAGCTGAAGCATTTTTGAAGCCACAATCCTCAGTCCGCCCTTTTCGAAACGTGAGTAGATCTCACCAATCAGGTTACGAGCTACCGCATCCGGCTTAACAATTGAAAAAGTTCGCTCCATTCCCATGACCATCTCCGTTGGGGATACCTGAACGCCCGACTCTCACCAGCTTTGGCCGCTGTCCTAGGTCCCCGTGCTTTTGGCTAGGGACTGGGCATGGATTCTTCCGGTTGTGAAAAGAACGCTATGTATCTAATTTTTAATAAAAAACTCGGCATGATCGAGCTTTGAGGGCGCGTATTATACGCAGCACGACTACTGACGCAATCGGCCGAGCACATCGGCTACATGTGTCCCTGCTGAGTCGATATCAGTGTCTGTCGTGTATCGGCCAAAACTGAATCGCAGCGACGCATGGGCCAGCTCTCTGGACATCCCAATGCCTCTCAACACGTGAGATGGCTCAACACTTGCCGAGTTGCAGGCCGAGCCCGTGGAAATTGCAATACCGTTCAGCGCCAAAAGCAGAGTCTCTCCGTCAATACCATCGAAAGCCACATTGAGAATATGCGGAATGCTCTGCCTTGGCGGCGAGTTGAGGTGCACACCGGGTATCTGCTGTAAATGACTGACAAAGCGATCGCGCAGCATGCCGATTCGCCTTGTCTCATCGGTCATTTGGGCCTGCATGAGTTTCGCAGCCGCGGTCAGACCAACAATCTGATGCGTTGGTAAGGTACCTGAGCGCATACCCATTTCGTGTCCGCCCCCGTGTATCTGCGCATCGAGCGCCAGACCATCTTGGCGTCTTACATAGAGCGCCCCGATACCCTTTGGCCCGTAAATTTTGTGTCCCGACAGCGACAGCATGTCGACCCCGAGTGCCTGTACATCCAGCGGCAGTTTGCCGAAGCTCTGCGCCGCGTCGGTATGGCTGAGTACGCCCTGCTCACGACAAATGCTGGCAATACGACCCAAGTCACAGATGCTGCCAAGTTCATTATTCACCTGCATCAGCGAGACCACTAGGGTGTCGCCGCGAATGGCTGATGCCACCTGTTCCGGCGTGATAACGCCCATTTCATTGGGCATGAGATAGGTCACCGCAAACCCCTGGGCTTCCATCCATGCGCAGGTGTCCAACACGGCTTTGTGCTCTATGGCGCTGGTCACAATATGTTTGCGTCCGAGCCGCAGGCCTCTGGACAGCAACCCTTTAATGGCTAAGTTGTCAGACTCTGTCGCACCCGACGTCCAGACAATTTCTCGTGGATCCGCATTCAGGGTGGATGCCAGCTCGGCTCGCGCGGTCTCAACCGCTTCATCTGCCTGCCAACCATAAACATGACCGCGTGATGCTGGGTTGGCAAAGACGTCCCCCAAACACAGATGCTGCTGCATGACCTCGGCGACCGACGGATCCGTCGGCGTGGAGGCAGCATAATCCAAGAAGATAGGGCTGTTCATGCGGGGGAGCTCTCGGGAATCTGGGTTATACGGAGTTGCGACTAAACGCCAATCGAACCGCGCCGCTCAGGCCAACGCGCAGCGGTCCCCTAGCGGACTCGTCCGATTGTTTGAAAGAGCTGATCCATTCCACGATGTCTTCCCATGCACAGATGTCTTTCTGAGCCTGCCATCGAGGCAAGTCGATAAGACCCTGACCCGTCTCCGCTACACGAGTGTAATTGACCGAATCGCGGAGAGTTGCAACGACAGGTATATCGAAGTTATCCAGAAAACGTTTTAGCCGTTTTCCGCCGCGGGTGTTCGGCTTTACGCGGTTTGCGATGATGCCGAAGCGTTTTCGCCCCGACATGCTTTTGGACCCTAGAAGCAAGTCAGCAATGCAGTGGGTTGCTGCGTGAATGTCAATGTCCGATGACATAACCGGCATCAAAATGGCATCCGCCCCGCGGGTTGCAGCCTCCAAACCGCGACGGTCCAAACCCGCCGGCGTATCCAAGACGAGAGCTGTCGTATTCCCAGGTGGGGTAAGCTGAAAGCTCCGAGTGAGATTAGAATCGCTGCGAAAACCCGCAATGCCGGTAATGGGTGGCAACTCTTCGGATCGCTGTTTTAACCAACGCATGGAAGAACCTTGAGGATCCAGATCCAGTAATGCAGTGCGCTCGCCGCTTGCGGCCAAGGCTGCCGCTAGATTCACGCTGACGGTCGTCTTCCCAGACCCGCCCTTACTGTTGATGATTACAATCTTGTGCATGGAAACAGTTGACCCTGAGATGTTCTATTTTGCAAGTACCCGGCAACGATTTGCCGATTTTTCTCCCACGCGAAAATCAGCGCATCTTGCCTTGAATTGCTTTCAGCAAGCCCCGCAAAATTTGGACTTCTGTCTCGTCCAGCCGCTGGCGCATGAACAGTCGACGCAGCCGCGTCACTGTCTGCCCGGGGTTGTCTGCTGCGATAAAGTCACTTTGCACCATCAGAGTTTCCAGATGCTCCATTAGGCCATCGATCTGCTGACCAGAAGCGGGCTCTTTGTCCCAAATACGGGTACCCAGACCCGATAGTTGGCTCTGTTCTTGCTTTCCTTCCGCCGACACCTGAATGCTGGTCTTTTCCAGAAACTGAAAAATTTCATAGCAAACCACCTGCACGGCCATCGCCAAATTTAACGACCCATACTCTTGTGAAGATGGAATCTGCAAGTGCGTATGACAACGCTGCAGTTCCTCGTTAGTCAGCCCGCTGTCTTCGCGGCCGAACAGAATCGCGATTTCAGTGCCTTCCGCCTGCTCTGTCAGAACCGAGCCTAAGTCTTTTGCCAGAATCGCTGGCCAGGGAATGGCTCGCGCCCTTGTACTGGTACCCACCACGTAATGACAGCCGGCCACCGCAGCGGATACATCCTTCACAATCTGAGCGCTATCCAAGACGTCCATGGCACCAGCAGCACGCCAGTCGGCCTGCGGATCAGGAAACCGCGCTGGGTTAACCAACACCAACTGGTGCAGGCCCATGGTTTTCATGGCACGCGCTGTCCCCCCGATGTTACCGGGGTGGCTTGGCTCCACGAGCACGATTCGAATGCGCTGAAAGAGACTACTCAAACGTTTCACTACCTTTTGTCTGTTACGAGTCTGCGAAGACAGATGAATGCGAGGAATGCTTGGCTTCGCTGGCTTCAACCTTTAGCATGCGCTGCCTCTTCGCTCGGACAATTTGCTATGCAACCCATGGCCAACATCGCATTACGCGCTGCCAGGAAAGCTGCCGACTACTTAGCGCGTAGCATGGATCGACCTGATCAATTCGAAATACAAGAAAAGCGTCACAATGACTTCGTTTCTAACATCGATCGCAACGCCGAGACGATTATCATCGAACAAATTCGCGAAACCTACCCAAATCACCGAATTTTGGCAGAGGAATCCGGCGAACAGCCCGGCGATTCAGAGTTTACGTGGATCATAGACCCATTGGACGGCACCTTGAACTATTTGCAAGGTATCCCGCACTTCGCGGTTTCCATTGGCATCATGAAGGGCCTCCACCACGAACATGGGGTAATCGTTGACCCTGTGCGAGGCGAGGAATTCGTCGCGAGCCGAGGCTCTGGCGCCCAACTGAACGGCAAGCGCATACGAGTGACCACACGGGCCAAGCTCGAAGATTGCGTCCTTGGCACCGGTATCCCACCTGGCAGCATGTCGCGCCTGGCCGAGTACAGTAAATCGCTGGAAACACTCACCGGCTCCTGCCGTGGTATCCGCCGGGCGGGCAGCGCAGCTTTAGATCTTGCCTACGTTGCCGCCGGACGCATGGACGGTTTTTGGGAAATGGGTTTGAGCAAATGGGATATCGCCGCGGGCATCGTATTGGTAAGAGAAGCAGGCGGTTTCATCAGCGACCTCAGCGGCGGAGAAACGTTCTGGGACAATGGTGACATTGTGGCCGCCAACCCCAAATGCTTTAAGGGCCTGATTCAGACCCTGCGCGTTTAGACCTTAAAACTCCGGTGCATTAACTAGGGGTAGCTACCGTCTTCATTGCCGTCTTGCTCGGGTTCAGGCACGAGCAAATCCTCTCGGGTAATGTTCATCACCAGCAGTACATTCGCCGCCACGTAGATGGATGAGTAAGTGCCGATGACGACACCGATCGACAGAGCCGTCGCAAAACCACGAATCACCTCTCCACCGGCAAACAGCAACGCCAGCAACACGAACAACGTAGTTAACGATGTCACTAAGGTACGCCCCAAGGTTTGGTTCAATGCCTCGTTGATGATCTCAACAGGCGTGCCTCGCCTAGCGCGCCGAAAATTCTCGCGAATACGGTCACTCACGACGATGGTGTCGTTCAGGGAATAACCGATCACTGCCAACAAAGCCGCAAGTACGGTGAGATCGAAGGTCCAGCGGAACACCGAAAAACACCCGAGCACGATAACCACATCGTGCGCTAATGCCACCACGGCACCGACTGAAAACTGTTTGGTAAAACGGAACAAGATGTACAGCATCACCACCAGCAAAGCCGTTAACAGGGCAAGTCCTCCGTCTTCCGCCAATTCGTCGCCAACGGCAGGGCCAACATAGTTGGACTGCTGGAGCACAATACCCGGGTATTGAGAAGCCAACGCAGTAAAGATTTCATCGCCCAAACTCGCCTGACTCGACCCGTCCACGCCTTGCTGTGGGGGTACCCGAATCAGCAGATCTTCGTCGGACCCAAACGTCTGAACCGTACCGTTGGTAAATCCAGCACTGACCAGATAACCACGAACAGTTTGCGGGGCCACTTTTTCCGCAAGCTTTACCTCTACCAGCGATCCGCCGGTGAAATCCAAACCTAGGTTGAGCCCCTGAGAGAACAATGAACCCAACGCAACCAGCAACAAAGCGCCGGATAGGAACGTTGCCATCAGGCGTTTGCCCATGAAGTCGATTTTTAGCGCACTCATATTTTAATGGATTCCAACTTACGACCGCCGTACATCAAATTCACCAGGGCCCGCGTGACTAAAATCGCTGTAAACATAGAGGTCACGATCCCCACCGCTAACGTCACAGCGAAGCCTCGAACCGGGCCGCTGCCGATCGACAACAAGATAATGGCGACAAAAAACGTGGTCACATTGGCATCGGTAATGGTCAACAACGCACGGTCAAAACCGGCCTGTATCGCCATTTGCGGTGGATGATTCTTCAGCTCTTCTCGAATACGCGAAAAGATCAGCACATTTGCATCGACCGCCATACCTACCGTTAGCACAATGCCGGCAATACCCGGCAGGGTAAGCGTCGCGCCGAGAATCGACATGATGGCAACCAGCAGCGTGAGATTCGCCGTCAGCGCGACATTCGCCGCCAAGCCGAAACCTCGATAATAGAAAATCATAAATGCCAGCACTAACGCGAAGCCAATGCCCACCGACTGCCAACCTCGTCGGATATTCTCATCACCCAACTGGGCGCCTACCGTACGCTCTTCGACAATGTACATAGGAGCAGCCAAGGCACCTGCCCGCAGCAACAAGGCCAAATCTTGGGCCTCTCTGAGGTCGAGGCCGGTAATGCGAAAATTGAAGCCAAGGGCGGCCTGAATCGTCGCCACACTGATCAGGCGGCGCTCTTCAACCGTATAATATTCTTCGACGGTCTCCCCGTCCTTGACGGTTTTCCGCACACGCGGCTTTTGCTCGATAAATAAAATCGCCATGGAGCGTCCGATATTGTCCTTGGTCGCCGCGTGCATTTTCCGGCCACCCTCATTGTCCAGCTCAATGCTGACTTGTGGCTGGCTGGTTTCTGGATCGTAGGACTGCTGCGCATCTTGCACATTGTTACCGGTCACGATGTTGCGACGCATGATGTCTTGCACACGACCTTGATAGTCATAGGTTTCGATCTGCGACTTGCGCGCCCTGGGTAACGCTTCCAAGCGAAACTCCAGATTGGCAAATTTGTTGAGAATCTCCTTGGCCCGAGCACTGTCTTGGATACCCGGCAGATCAACAACAATTCGCGAGCGGCCCAGACGCTGAACCTGCGGCTCAGAAACGCCGAGTTCGTTGACGCGGTTACGCAGGCTGGTCAAGTTCTGACTGATTGCCCGGTCTTCTAAGGCACTGATTTTGTCGTCGGTCAGGGTGAACCGCAGAACTTGGTTACCCCCAACCTCTCGCTCCTGCACCAAAAAATCTTGGTACTCCACCAAGGCTTCTCTTGCAGCAGAGCGCGTTTCGTTATCACGGAAACTGATGGTAATTGTTCGGCCATTGATCCAGTTGCGATTCGGTAAAAATCGAATCCGCTGATCAATCAGGGCATCGCGCATACCCTCCGCGCTGTTATCGACCACACCGGCGATGTAGTCGTCCATATTTACCTGAAGCAAAAAGTGGGCGCCGCCAAACAAATCGAGCCCTAATGACATAGGCTTACCGCCCAAATTTTGCAGCCATTGTGGCGTCGTCGACGCCTGAGCCAATGCAACAACAAAGTCCACGGAATTGGCATTTAGCGTCTCTGCAATAAGCACGCGAGCACCTAGCTGAGTGCTTTCGTCTGCAAGACGAACCAACAATGAACTACCCTCGTCTTCAATTGCGATGACGTCAATGCCGGCGTCGCTCAAGGTCGCTGCCACTTGGGCTCGCTGGGCAACCCCAACAGAAGCGTCGCTGTCTAACGCTCTGATCTGCACCGCAGGATCGGGCTGAAACACGTTAGGCGCAGCGTAGATCGCGCCCAGCACGCAGATCACGCCAACCAGCATGTACTTCCATAGTGGAAAAACGTTCATTGGACCACGGCGCGACGGCGCGCCGAGCAGGGTCCCCCCCGTCTCACCATCATTCTGCGATCTCGTATCGTCGTCGTTTGTCATCCCATCCTCTTAGCGTCCGGCAAAACCGCCGAAACTCGAGTTATGTATTGCGCAATCTCTGCGCGATCTCAGGTTTGTGGCTCAAAGGGTATGTGGGGCCAAAGTCCGGCAAGGCAACTCTGAGTGAGTCGCCTGAGCACGTCAGCCTAGTCCAGCGACTTGATCGTACCCTTGGGCAGAGTCGCACCCACTGACGATTTTTGAATGCGCATCTCGACGCTATCGCCAACCTGTACTTTGACGAACTCGTCTTCGACCTTCGTAATTTGTCCAACAATACCGCCAGCGGTCACGATTTCGTCACCCTTGCTCAACCCGCCGACCAAAGCATCGTGCTCTTTGCGGCGCTTGTTTTGCGGACGAATCAGCAGGAAGTAAAAGATGACGACGAAGCCGCCAAGCATAATCAGATTGATCAGTCCGGCGTCAGGACCAGCGCCGGCGGCTTCCGCAGCGTGTGCGGTTGTTTCAAACAAGTTCATGATCACAATTCCATTGGTTTTGCAGGGATGTAGCGAGGCTGCGAAATGTACCGGTTTCGATAGAACGGCGCAATTGAGCCATCAGATTATGGTAGAAATGCAAATTGTGCTGGGTCATCAGCATGGCGCCAAGCATTTCGCCGCAGCGATCCAAATGATGCAGATAGGCCCTAGAAAAATTCTCACATGTGTAGCAAGAGCACTGTTCGTCTAACGCAATATCCGAGCTTTTGTGCTGGGCGTTGCGGATTTTTATGACCCCGGTGGACGTAAACAAATAACCGTTGCGTCCATTTCGAGTCGGCATTACGCAGTCGAACATATCCACTCCGCGACTCACCGCCAACACCAAGTCTTGAGGCGTGCCCACGCCCATCAGGTAGCGGGGTTTGTTTTCCGGCATTTCAGGGGTGATATGGGTCAGCACGCGCTTCATATCTTCCTTGCTCTCTCCCACGGACAGCCCCCCAATGGCGTATCCGTCAAATTCGATAGCCTGTAAACCACGCAAACTGTCGGTGCGCAGATCTTCGAACATACCGCCCTGAACAATGCCAAACAGTCTGGAGCCAGGGTTCATACTGCGGTCACGTTCTTTTTCAAAGGTGCTTTTGCATCGTGCTGCCCAGCGCATGGACAACTCCATGGAGGTTTTAGCCTCGGCATGTGTCGCTGGATGCGCGGTGCATTCATCGAGGACCATGACCACATCGGACCCCAAATTACCCTGCACTTGAATTGACGATTCCGGGGTCAGCTCAACGCGATCCCCATTTACGGGTGAACGAAACACCACACTGTGCTCGGTCATCTTACGCAGGTCACCCAGACTGAACACCTGAAAACCACCGCTGTCCGTCAAAATCGGGCCATCCCATTGCATAAACTCATGCAACCCACCCAAATCGCGAATACGTTCATCGCCGGGGCGGAGCATCAGGTGAAAGGTATTGCCCAGCAGCATTTGGGTACCCACATCGCGCAGATCCTTGGGGGTCATGGCTTTCACCGTGCCATAGGTGCCGACGGCCTGAAAAACCGGCGTTTGCACTTTGCCGTGCGGCAGCGTCAGTTCGCCGCGTCGCGCCCCGCCGTCCTGGGTCAATACTTCAAACATGAACTCTCTCGATAAACATGGCGTCGCCATAACTGAAAAATCGGTAACTTTCTTTCACCGCCTCGGCATAGGCCCGCATCACCGGCTCAAAACCACCAAAGGCACAGACCAACATCATCAAAGTCGACTTGGGCAAATGGAAGTTTGTGACCAGCGCGTCGACCACCTGAAAGGAAAAGCCGGGAGTAATAAACAGACGCGTCGATCCGGTACCTGCGGTTAACACGCCGTCAGCCGCAGCCGCCTCTAAGGTGCGGATAACCGTTGTGCCAACGGCGATCACCCGCCCACCCTCGGCTCGGGTTTTCTGAATTTGCGCCACCACATCGGGTTGAATCTCGTAGTGCTCTTCGTGCATCACATGAGTCGACAGATCCTCACGACGCACGGGTTGAAAAGTCCCCGCCCCAACGTGCAAAGTGACATGCTCTATCTCAACCCCTTGCGCCTGCAATTCTTGGAGAAACGCCTCAGAAAAATGCAGGCCCGCTGTCGGCGCAGCCACCGCTCCAAGGTTGCGCGCAAAGACCGTCTGGTAGCGCTCTTCATCTACCACGCCGTCGTCAGGCTCAGATTCCCCATCACGTTGTATGTAGGGCGGCAGTGGCAACTCACCGTAACGCTGCAAAAAATCGAACACAGGTTCCGGGAAGCGCAGATGGTAGAACTCGCCCTGTCTGCCCAGACACTCAATCCGAGCACCCTCCACGGTCAGAAATCGACCGGCCTTGAGGGGCTTGCTCACCCGCACCTGACACAAGGCCTGTGCACTTGAGGTGCTAACATGCCCGTCCTCGGGCAGCAGAACACGCTCAAGCAAAATTTCTGCTGTACCGCCGGAATCTTTCACCGCCTGGACACGGGCTTTCACCACCCGGGTATCGTTTAGAATCAGCAGGTCGCCCGCCCGCACTTGTTTCGCCAAATCGTCAAAGGTGCCATGAGTCAGCCCCTGATGATTCAATTGCAGCAGGCGGGATCCCGTGCGTTCAGGTAGCGGCCGTTGAGCAATCAATTGCTCGGGCAGGTGATAGTCGAAATCGGAGAGTTGCAATGGCTTTACTGACCACAAAGACGAAACTTATTGTATCTGCTCTAGTCCTTGGGCAGAATCGCGTTCCTCAAAAGAAACCAAGTTTTTTTGTCCCTGCCCGGGTGGCGAAATTGGTAGACGCAGGGGATTCAAAATCCCCCGGTAGAAATACCGTATCGGTTCGAGTCCGATCCCGGGTACCATTCAATAACTTTGTATCCCCTGCTACGCAGTACCCTATCGACGATAGGGGGATTCAAAATCCCCCGGTAGAAATACCGTATCGGTTCGAGTCCGATCCCGGGTACCAGTTTCAATCCCGTAAACCTTAACCTGAAGGTATGTGCATTTCTTACAAAGGCAGGCGCCTTATATGAGAAATCGACTCCGAGTTAACTGTCGGTTTTCCTCGGAGCACAAAACCCACCACCCTTCGGGCAGCAGTTGCATCCGCCGCTGCACTGAAGCATCGTTCGCTTCTCTTTCGCGCTCAAGAAGGCATAACAATAATGAAAGCATCCATACTCACCTTACTCTCCATCTCATTGTGTTGGATTTCGCTTCACAGCTTGGCTGAGGACTCATTGCCTGCGCTCCGAAGCGATGCACCAATCGTAACGATTCCGGCTTATCAGGCTTTATTTGATGCCTCTAAACGCTGGGGCGAGTTTGGGGCAAAGGACGAACTCGGCGCACTCAACTTAATCACGCCGAAAATACGAGTCGATGCCGCAGCTCTAGTCACGACTGGCGAAAGCCTTAGCCTAGCCAACCCGATGAGTAAGTCCGCATCAGGCAACTTCATTGAACCCCTCGGGCACACAACATTCGTCTTTGATTTGCCGCCCGAGTTCGATGCGGGAGAGGCTGCAGCCGGTGATGTTTTCAACATTAACTACCATGGAGGTATTCACTCGCATATGGACGGCGTCGCACACTTTGGATGGCGCGGTAAGCTATATAACGGTTTCGACTTTGCCCCCAAGGCAGACGGGTTTGACCATGTTGGCGTGGAACATATTGCAGCCCACGGCATCTTTGGCCGCGGAGTTTTGGTCGATCTGCCGCGCTTGTACGGCGTGAACTACCTAGAACCCGGCGCGCAGATCACAGCCGAGCATTTAGAGGCTTGGGAGGCGTCTACAGGAACGACAATTCAGAGCGGCGACATCTTGTTGCTTCGCGTAGGCCGCTGGCAGCTTGCCACCAGCCAGCCCAACTACGATGCGCTTGAGGCTACCGCAGGCCTACACGCATCCATCGGTCCCTGGCTGAAAGCACGTGGTGTGGCCGCTATAGGTTGTGACGCGATCAGTGATGTCATGCCAAGCGGCGTTGAGGGCGTATTCAACCCGGTGCATACACTGGCCAACGCAGCGTTGGGCATGCCAATTTTTGATCATTTGCAGCTGGACCAAGTTGCGGCAACGGCCGCACGCTTAGGCAGACAAACGTTTTTGTTTACGGCTACGCCCCTGAACATCGAGGGGGCTACTGGATCGCCCTTGACCCCGCTGGCAATCTTCTAGGGCTTGCGCAAAACCAGCCCGCACAAGCCACGCGTGCATCGGGGGACTTCTCCCCCAATGCGCGGTTACTCGCTACTGATCTAGCGAGTTATGCAGTTCTTCTACCGTGTAAAGATCACGCGTTTCGCATGTCGCCGTATCGGCCCAAACCTCCATTACCCCGTCACCGGCACCATCAGTGAAGAAGTTACCGAATGACGAGCCCATTGACGGAAAGCTGGGCCACCCTGTCATTAAAACAAATCGCCCTGCGTCCATATCCCCGGTAAAGGGAGTAAAAACCCACTGCGCGATTGGGTCACCTGCAGCCTTGCCGACTTCAGCAACCATTGCTCCAACCTTCCGCACGTCATCCATAGACTTTCCATCGTTTAAGACACAGTTCCATGTTTCAACAGGCCCTGGTGATGAGTTCGCGTGATCATCGGCGTATGCGATCGTTGAGAGAGATAACATCAATCCAACAGAAATTTGCTTAATCATAAGTCTTCCTTTTCTTATATGAGGCGAAATACCTCCCCGACTCTGCCACCAACTCCGTGCGCTCGCTATTCCATTTTTAGACAAAACCGACTCTGTTTAATCCATCGCTGAATGGCGTTCGTCGCGCGCGACTGCCCAATGCCCATGCGGCTCGTAAGACGCAACTTGCGAAACGCATTGAGAGGCCAACGGAGATTGGCTTAGACTGTTCGCTAGACACGAGGCCTTAGATATGCTCCACAGCGCGACACAAATTAGCAATTACTCACGAACTCGCTTCGACGCTCAGACCTCATACGGGGACACCATTTCTCACGATATCTATCGCCGAGGCGCGGGAGCCCCCATTGTCCTACTTCAGGAGTTACCGGGTATCGGTCAAGAAACACTCTCCCTAGCGGACGAACTCGTTAATGCCGGATTTGAAGTGGTGATGCCTCATCTCTTCGGCCCACTGGGCAAAACATCTGTTGCAGGAAACCTTGCGCGAGTTATGTGCCTGAGGAAAGAATTTCATCTCATGAGCCGCGATCGCTCGAGCCCAATCACTGACTGGATTCGGCTGCTGTGCAGGAACGTCAGAGACGAGTCAGGCATCGACGGAGTTGGTGTCATTGGTATGTGCCTTACCGGCAATTTTGCGATCACACTGATTGGCGACGAAAGCGTTCTCGCAGCCGTCGCATCCCAACCGGCCATGCCTTTTTTCAGGCAAGGAGAACTTCATATGTCACCCGCCGACATCAGCCAAAGTCGGCAGGCACTCGATTCCAAGGGCCCGATGCGCGTTTTGCGGTTCGAGAATGATCCCCTATGCACAGCACAAAAATCAGAGTGTATTCACCGATCATTCAACGATGATGCCAGTCGAGTCCAAGAGATAACCTTACCGGGGAAGGGTCACTCAGTGCTGACCTTAGACTTTGTTGACAAGGCAGGACATCCAACGCGAGAGGCTCTAAATCATGTCATCGCCTACTTTACCCAGCAATTGAAGCCGGTAGCCTAATTGTTTACCGACCACGGAGCCCGCACGGAGACAGCCGATACGAAACCCTAGCCTCTACGCATCGGCATCTTGATTCCCAGCGGCTTCGTCATTTTCTTCCTCTGGCGTAGACTCCACAATCAGACCAACTCGACGTGCCCGTCGCTCCCAGCTGCGCCGAGCTAATACCTGCATATCGACAGTCCGATCGGATTCATCGACGATTTCGATACCCAGCAGGGTTTCGATCACATCCTCCATGGTAACGATGCCATCGGTGCCACCAAACTCATCCACGACTAGGGCAATTTGTTCGTGGGCGCTTAAGAAGCGATTGAAAAGCTCGAGAATCGGGTAGTCATCGGGTACGGCGATGATTTCCCGCTTTAGGGACGCCAATGGTCTCTCAGTATGTCCGTCGACGATGCTCGCAAGCACCTGGTCTTTCAGAACATAACCAATGATTTGATCCGGGGATTCGTTTTCGTACAACGGTATTCGTGAAAACCGTTGCTCGCGATTTTTTGCGAAGAATTCGCCCAAGGTTTCGGTGGACCCCGATGAGCGCATCACGGTGCGTGGCGTCATCACATCCCTTGCACTCACAGATCGGAACTTCAGCAAATTGGTGATGATTTCGGATTCCTGCTCTTTGAAAATACCGTGCTGGGCACCAATGTCTGCCATGGCAACAAAATCACTCCGGCTAAAGGCACTGCCCACTTCTTTTTTCTTCAGCTTGCTGGTGATGAGCTGACTGAACCAAACCAAGGGACCAAGCAATCGTACGAGCCACGCTAGAGAGCGCGCCGTCAGTGGTGCCAGTTGCTGCCAATAGTTGGCCCCTAAGGTCTTGGGAATCAGCTCAGACAGAACCAAGATCGCCAAGGTCATTACAGCAGGCACCAGCAAGCCGGTAATCAGAGGGTGCGCATCTGCCCAAATTTTGGCCGCCTGATCACCCACGCCAATCGCCCCCACGGTGTGGGCAATTGTGTTGAGCGTGAGAATGGCCGCCAATGGACGATCGATGTCTTCTTTAAAGGCTTGGAGACGCCGCCCGAGTTGGGTGCCCTTCTGCAGCTGAATCTGAGCGTAGGAGGGCGTGATGCTGAGCAGCACGGCTTCCCAGAGGGAACAAAGAAAGGATGTGACGATGGCAACTGAAAAAAATAGCAGCAGCAGGGAAATCATAGAGGTTTCCGAATGTATCGAAAGTCAGAGTATGCCTACGGGCAAAGGCACTTGACCAGCCAATACAACCACCTTCTCGGCAAAAATGAATTGGCGTCACATCATCAGCATTCGGCCCCAGCGCATCCTTTTTCTCAGATCAAGAACGCAAGCAAACCTACTGCAAGAAAAGCACGAGGTGCGCGTCCGCTAAACTTCCTGATCCAGCCGGGTTCCGCGATTTTGATACAGATCTCGGTACAGACGGTGCAAGGATTCAGACGCGGTACGCGCAAAGAGACAGGGGATCAAAGCGTGAATGAAGCATGCGACGGCAGCGAACAACAGCCGCGCCGCAAAGCCACAGGCTGCTAGTAAATGCTGAAAATAGGTTTCGTTAATATCCGCTGGATGAGCCAGCAGGACTCGATAGAAATACTTGTACATGGTGCGGCATGAGTAATGAGGGAAGACTATCTTAGATCGAACGAAGAGACCGAAATTCACAAATTATGTGATAATTTGCCATATTAATGCAGAGTTATCTTGTTTATATTCATTTTTATGCAAAATTTTGACAAAAAAGACCTGACTATCCTCAGATGGTTACAGCAAGACAGCTCCGTCGCGGTCGCAGACCTAGCCGATAAAATCGGCCTGTCGGTCAATGCCTGTTGGCGACGCGTGCGGCGCTTGCAAGACGATGTCATCGCAAGACAAGTCGCTATTTTGGAACCCGACGCGTTCGGCTATGGCCTAACGGCTTTCGTGTCGGTGAGAACCAACGAGCATAACGATCAGTGGCTGAAAACCTTTTCAAAAGGCATCAGTGAAATCCGTGAGGTCGTAGAGTTCTACCGGCTGAGCGGGCAATACGATTACTTGCTGAAAATCTTGGCAAAAGACATCGCAGACTATGACCGGGTCTACAAGCGGGTAATCAAAATCGCGCCGCTGAGCGATGTATCCTCGTCCTTCGCCATGGAGCGAATCAAGTCGACCACTGCACTGCCCCTGTAACCATCTGTCACTGCTTCTCGGAGACTGCCCCGCTACCTCAACACCCCATCTCGCAGTAAACTGTGAGCTGTCGCATTAGAAGAAGCTCTAAAACAGCCGAAGGACAGCACAGTGAAACTACTCGATTTTTTGCTCGAACAAGAACGAACCGGCGTAAGCGCGGATACGATTCGCAGCGCAGCTTGGGAAAAATTTGGGGCTAAGGTCGCTGTCCTCAACATCGATTCAGTTGGTTTCTCCAGAACCACAAAATCCCATGGCATTGTTCATTTCCTAACCCGTATGGCCAAAGCACGGCAATGTATGAGCACTATTCTACAAGGCGCCGATGCGATCCGATTTGGTTATCACGCCGACAATTGCATCGCTTATTTCGCCACCCCACGGTTAGCGGTGGATGCAGCGATCGCGCTGCAGCGGGGGATTTTGGACAGCGGCCTTACCCTGAATGAAAGCGAAAAATACGGCCTATGCGCGGGCATTGGCTTCGGTGACCTGCTTTATTCCGAAACCCTCGACGGCTACTTTGGCGACGAGATGAATCTCGCCTCGCGACTCGGCGAAGACGTTGCCGAACGCGATGAAATTCTTTTAACGCAAAGTGCCTATGATGCTCTGGAAATCAACCCAATCTGGGCCTTCGATACTCGAGCCTTGGATGCCTCCGGCGTCCAGATGAGCTATTACGCACTGCAGCAGTAAACCTTCAAGTCACCCAGCGAATATCCGCCGCTAAGGAGGCACAGTGACACTTGAACAACTCGGAAATCTTGGCGAACTGATCGGCTCCTTGGGCGTCATTGTTTCGCTGATTTATCTTGGCAGGCAAATTCAACAGCAGAACGTCATCACGCGAGCGCAATTCGGCCATTCGCTGACCCAACGCCTGTATGAGCGATATTTCCAAACCTCAAAAGACGAGGCCTACGCAGAATTCATGGCCCTCGACTGGGCCTCTGACAGCCTGACGCCGGTAGAATCTTGGCGCATCCAAATGGCCATATTGACCTACCTAGTGGATCTCTTTGACGTCTACGACAAAGTACAGGCAGGGCTGGTGGACCAGTCCCATCTCGACACCCGAATCAACACGCTGAAATTGGGCGTCATGAAAACCGCCAATGCAAAAATGGTTTGGTCCTACTGGAAAAACAATCGCAGTCCAGATTTCGTCCACTGGTTTGAAAACGAAATTTACGGAGAAGAGTCCAGCATCGCAGATATTGATCGCGATCTATCCGAGGAGGACCGAAACGCAGGCAGTAAGTTAAACACCCGTCGATGACTTCAGCAAACCAAACATCTCAGTCGAACCATGGCCCGCTGCGTTGGCCAGAGTACTGAATCGCTTAGAGAAAATACCCAATGAAAAACCTGTGCTCAGTGCTGCTTTTGCTCATCAGCTCAGCAGACGGTTACGCCCAAAACACCATGCGCGAGAACACGCTAGAACAGCTTGTGGCCGGCAAGCCCATCCAGCGAAGCTATTGGACCTATGTGCCAAACTCGGTGACAGAGAACCCCGCTCTAGTGGTCGTATTGCACGGTTACTCTGGCAGCGCTGTTGGCATTGCCGAGTACTCAAACATGAACGCTGTCGCAGAGGAAGCGGGTTTCGTCGTGGCGTATCCTCAAGGCACGATCGATCAAGAAGGCAATGCGTTTTTTAACGTGGGTTACGCATTCCACCAAAACGTCGCCGTAGACGACGTCGACTTCGTTCGGCGCATGATCTCGGAGCTCCGTACGGAATACGCCGTTGATTCCGACCAGATCTTTGCCACGGGCATGTCCAATGGTGGAGAAATGAGTTACCTGCTTGCGTGTCGCGCCAGCACGCTCTTTCGGGCCGTCGCGCCGATTGCCGGGTCCATGGTGGGATTGTCTCTTGAAGACTGTAGCCCCGAACGTCCCATTCCAATCTTTGCCATCAGCGGCACTGACGACCCGGTCACTGTGTATTCAGGTGATCTGGAAAACGCCGGTGGATGGGGCCCTTATCTGGGGCAGGACGAGACCATCGCGTATTGGGCCCGACAATACGGTCTGGAACAGCGCACCTCGACAGCACTCGCTAACCCACACAAACCGATGTTAACCGGTGATAGCCACATCACGTGGGAACGCTATTCGAACGACAATTTGACAACAGAGATCTGGTTCTACCGAGTGGTTAACGGGGGTCACGATTGGCCCGGCGCAAAAAGCACTGAATGGTGGCGTCTTTCAACTTACCCAGCGTTGATGGCCATGGGCTTTGGTAAAAATCATGACATTGATGCCAGCAGAGAGATTTGGGCTTTTTTTTCGCTGTGGTCCGATCAAGAAACTGTCGGATCAGACTAGTGTTCAGTGATAGCCGGCCTTACGGCCGGCACACGAAACCCGAAAGGGTCGGTTTATTGAGGTTGGTGCACCATCATGTGTGACATGTGCAGGTCGTTAACGCAATCTGCGGCAGGTTGCATTCCAGCCTTTATCATCGCTGCCGGCATGGAGCGATCTCGCACCCCATTCATCAGCTTGGTCATTTCTGATGTTTCACCATAGAAGGTAGCGACATAGTCAAACCCTGAAATGCCGAATATGGGAGTGAATACCGTTCCACCCACATTGGCGTCCACAGTCTTCCCGGCCATACCAATTAGCTGCTTGGAGAACTGCATTCCATCCGCCAAAGTCTTGCCATCATTCAGCTGGCACACCGATGCAACGAACGGCTTTTGGTCGACAACAACCAAGTCACTCATCAGATTTTGAGCACCAAACACCACTTCTTTTTCGCAGGAGACCATGGAGTTAAATTTCTCAACCAACGACGAGCCCTTGGAGCCAAAGGCCGCAGTGTTGGTAAAATAATCGTCCCACGTCGGGAAATAGTTAACCCATCGAACATCAGCCTCTCGGTAGGGCTCATTTACCGCAATGGCTTCCCACAGGTAACTGTTTATCGTTAGGTCGTTGTTGTTTACAAACTTTTTTACATCGCGACGCCCAAAAGCCACCACATCTGCAGCGGCGACGCCTTCATTCAGGGTGCATTCGTAAACGACAGCAATCCCAGGTGACGCTGGCGCATGGTCATCCGCAATAACTGCCAGGGGTATAAAGCACGCTAGGGCGAGAAACAGATTTTTCATTTTTCTTCCTTTTTATTATTTCTTATCTTTGTGATCGTTATGACGATCCGTCCAGTTAGCGCGCTCCCAGCCTCGATTTACGGCCGGCCGCGCAGGTCGAACATAACATACCTCTCAGCGGTCAACCGCAGGCAATTAGCCCTCTGTTTGGGGCACAAACCTTGCCGCTGCGTTCCGGCTGTGCCACAGCGATTTCCGCAATCACCATCAAAATATTCGCTTCCATCAGTCTTCATCCACGGTCAAGGGCAACGCGGTTGTTATTGCACCAATCAGTGCATCCGTTAACCGGCACCTCTCAACAAACCGCCAAGACTCCCCTAACGCCTTGTACTCAGGCATGATTACGGCGTGTTGATCTGGAGAAACCCTATGAACACCGACCTGAATACTCACGAAAACCCTGCCCAACCCTGGGTCGGCGATCTCGATAGCGTGGATATTAGCCGGGCGAGATTGTTTTCCAAGGAAATCTGGCGTCCCTACTTCAAGCGCATGCGTGAAGAAGCCCCAGTTTACTTTCATAAAGACTCCGCTTTTGGCCCCTATTGGTCTGTTACCACCTTTGATCACATCGTAGCGGTAGACAGCAACAACAAGCAGTTCTCCTCCGCAAGCGGCATCACCTTGGTCGATCAAGACACGGACTTGCGCATTCAGAGCTTTATTACGGCGGATCAACCCAAGCATGGCCCGCAGCGCAAGGCCGTACAAAACGTGGTCGCACCAAAAAATCTGCAAAACCTAGAGTCGCTGATACGAGATCGCGCAGCAGACATATTGGACAACCTACCGGTTGGCACCCCGTTCAACTGGGTAGACAGGGTTTCCATTAACTTAACGACCCAGATGCTCGCGACACTGTTCGACTTCCCCTTCGAAGAACGGCACAAACTCACGCTTTGGTCAGACAACTTTACCAGCGGCAGTCCCAGACACGATGTGGAAGGACGCAAAGCGCGTGAGCAAATCATGCTCGAATGCTTAGAGTACTTTCAGGCCCTTTGGCATCACCGCAAGGCCGAGCCAACCAACGGATTTGATCTGATCACCATGATGCAGCGAGACCCAACCACCGCCAATATGGTGGAGGATCCCATGGAATATCTGGGCACTCTGGGGCTGCTGATCGTTGGCGGCAACGATACCACCCGAAATTCAATTACCGGCGGCGTGCTGGCGCTAAACCAAAATCCGCAGGAATACGAAAAACTTCGTGCCGATCATGGCTTGGTCACTAACATGGTGCCCGAGATTATCCGTTGGCAAACGCCCTTGATGCACATGCGCCGTACCGCGCTAGAGGATGTCGAGTTGGGAGGCAAAACCATTCGCAAAGGCGACAAAGTCGTTATGTGGTATCTCAGCGGCAATCGGGACGAAACCGTCATTAATCGCGCAGACGACTTCATCATCGACCGGTCAAACCCCCGCCATCACGTATCCTTTGGCTTTGGCATTCACCGCTGTATGGGCAACCGCTTGGCAGAAATGCAGCTGCGTGTTCTGTGGGAAGAAATTCTCAAACGCTTCGAAACCGTGGAGGTGGTCGGACCAGAGCAACGAGTCCACTCCAACTTTGTGCGTGGCTATACCGAGCTTCCCGTTGTCGTACACCCTTACTGAGACAAAGTTCAGTCGTGGTTGGTAGTCCTAACCGGGCAAGAATGATGCTGATTGTTGCCTTGTTACTGGCCAGCCTGTGTCTGTGGCAACTGGCTGAGTCTGGGTCCGAGTTCTTCGCTGATAAGGCTCTGGCAGAACAAAAATACGCGCGCTGCCTCGAAAAAATTGAGCTACAGGCTGCCAGTGAGAAACATCCGTCGACGAGACGAAACCAGATCTGGCCTTGCTGGCACCAACAACTTGCCGTCAAGGAGTACGCGAAAAACGGCGCACTGCTCGCTTCGCTGACCCCAACAAACGGCAAAGAGCGTGGGTTCTATCTGGCTACGCTCCTTGCCCTTTCGCTGGCGGGATTTGCCGTCTTAAAGCAGCGGTAATGCCATACCAACCAGACAGCCCAGCGCGCCGACCCAAACAACGGAGCGCACATAAGCGGTCCCTGCCAAGTACAGACCCAGATAGATCACCCGCAAAACCAACCACGCTTGGGCTAACACGATGACGTCGGTGTCGTTCACAAGACTTAGGACCGCAAGCACCAAAAAAGCAGGCAGTGTTTCGAGCAAATTGGCAGCAGCGCGCTGGGCCCGAAGTACTGAGCCGGAGGTCTGTGCCGTTTCGTCACGAGCACTCAACAGATACGCCACCGACACCTGTCCGCCCATCAGCGCAAGTACGCTGGGTGTCACCAGTTGCACCAAAAGCAACACCAAACTCCACAAAATCAAATCAATCATTGGTTCCCCCTATTACTGTTATATCCCCACTCGACGCTAGCCTAGGATGTTTCTCGAGACAAGGCCCGCACTGCTATAGTGACTGCTGATTTAACTCATTCACTAAAGGAACCCTAGGGGAACATACCGCGATGCCAAATCCGTACACGCTCTATGGCTCTTACGCCTCTTACTACACCGCGAAATCCCGCAGCCATCTACGTAAAAAGGGTATTCCCTTTGTTGAGCGGCTGCCCAGTGAACCCAAGTTCCGCGATATCGTTAGACCTGCCTCAGGCTCACACCGCATTCCCCAGTTGCTCACGCCTGACGGTCTGGTGATCCAGGACAGTGTCGAGATACTCGATCATTTGGAGAGCAAATTCCCGGAGTATCCGGCCATACCGAACACGCCTGCCCAACGCACATTTGTGCACATGATGGAGCTTCTGTGCAGCGAAGGTTTGCTGAATCTGGCCTGGCAGCACCGCTGGCTGTTTGAAGAGAATATGAGCTTTGTGACAAAAGACTTTGGTCGCTCGTTTCGACCACAAGGCTCAGACGACGAGTTGGAGAAATACGGCAAACTCATCGCCGATCGGATGATGAGCTATGGCCTGCCCCCAACCAACGAAGACATCCGCGCGGAGCTGGACAGGCAATACCTGGCAGTCCTTCAGCGCTTCGAGCAACACTTGCAGTTCCATCCGTATTTCTTAGGCGGTCACCCCAGTGCCGCCGACTACGCTATTATGGGATCCATGCACGCGCATTTGGGCCGTGACCCTGCCGGGCTGCACTTCATGCAACAACACGCACCGCGGGTTTTTCGCTGGGTCGAACATATGTTGACGCCGGAAGTACAGTCGCCGGAATTCTATGACCGCCCGATCGCCTATCCCGAAAACGACGAAATCCCAGCCACCGCCTTGGCTTTACTCACCTATCTGGCCGAAGCCTACGGTCAGCCGTTTATTCTCAGCAGCCTCGGATTCCAACAGGCCATGGACAGCCAGCAGCCGCCAACCGGACATGCCCTAAATCCAGACCAAGACCAACCCACTCTGATGGTTGAGAACCTGATCTATAAGGGCGAGTCACGCAGCCATCGCGTAAACCTGCACCACGTCTGGATGGCACAACGGGCGCAAAAGTACTTTCATAGCCTGTCGCAGGAAGTCCGCAACGGCATTGAAGAACGTTTGGGAAACAGTGCCGTAACTGCGTTGTTGAATGTCCCTGCTCGCTGGATCATTGAACGAAGAAACAATCGTCTCTTCCTCCAATAATGCCTTACTGGTAAAAGCCGGGCGCAAGAGTCAGCGTCTCAAACAAAGCGGCATCGTGCTCTATCCAGAAATCCGCTCCGGTGGCTTCTACAAGAGCCTCCACCTTATCCATGGCGACCAGGGTCTCTTCGCGATTGACGTTAAACACTGGCACCCGACGCTGGTCCCGACTGATACGAAAGTGATACAAGTCTCCCGATAGCACCAAGGGGCCGTGTTCTGCCAGTTCCAAGTACAGCACCTGATGCCCAGGCGTATGACCGGGTGCGGAGATAAGTCGCACGCTGCCGTCACCGAACACATCGTGATCGCCATCGACGACCTTGGCAGGCCGCTCTTTCAGACCGGCAACAAGTGCGGGTTCATAGGCTGGAACCATCGCACCCTCATTCATTACGACGTCGTAGTCCCCCTGTTGCACCAACCACGTAGCCCCCGTGAGTTCGTTAGCTACACCCACATGGTCGTAATGAATATGCGAAAACGCGGCGTAATCAATGCTCGCCAAATCAAAACCCAGACCCAGAGTTTCCAGCTGATCCTGCAGGGTTTGCTGCAGTCGCGTTTTCACGCCACTTTGCTGATCCGTTTGCCACCCGGGCTGATCCGCAACAGCTGAGGGTAAGCCCCCGTCCCACAAGAGCGTGCCATTCGGATGATCTATGATGTAGCAGGGGACGACGAGCTCGCGTACGGGCGTTTCGTCATCGTTGATACCAAAGGCCTGCACAGACGGAAATTGAAAGTCACCGCAATTAAAGACATAGAGTTTTAAACGGTCTGGCTCGATGATTTGAGACGGCAGATCGCTGATGGTGTCTGACGACGGACTGCAGGCCAACACGGTCGACGCGACGACCAGCCCTAACAGCGTTTTCTTGCCAAAGACTAGCTGACTTCCCATACCCTTTTCCTCGTACAGTTTTCGCTCAAAGTATTGATCAGGCGACCAAGGAAGCCAACACCCGTCGCTCCCCTTCAAATGGCCGACGACCGTGCATCACTCGCAGGTTATCCAGCAAAGCCACGTCACCCTGCTGCCACTGTAAATCGACAGTCAGATCCTCTGCCATGGCCACCGCCATGGCCATCGCATCGCTGTCTATTAAAGAACCATCACCAAAACTGATGACTTTTTGCCCATCGTTGCGGGCGTCCTTCCAGCCAAAAAAAGCGGCGATCAGCTGATTGAAAAAAGAGTGACTGCCGTCTTCCAACCGGCGAATTGCCGGTAGCACTGGCGTGGTAACACTCAGGGCATCATCCGCCTGCCACTGCCACTCATAGCCCAATTTTGCCAACTTCGTCTCCGCCGCCAGTCTGTTGTCCGCACTCAATGTACTGGCCCAACTGCGACCTTGGCCAGAGGCCAGATCGTCTGCTGCGGGCATGGTTTGCGAGTAGCGCACGCCCTTTTCACGGCACGCAGCGACAAAACCCGGTACCTCGTCTGCGAGCCGCTCAAGCAACCAGTCCGAACGACAGATGGGCGTCGCGCCGCCGCTCTGCGCGGGTTGCTCACAGAAAAAAAACAGTCGAGACGGATAGATCGGCGTCTGTGCCATTTCGTGGTGCAGAAATATCGACACCTCCGGTGGAGCCTCATTGGCGGTGAAGACGCGCTCGGTACGATTGCGCCGTACCGCGTTTGACAGCGATTCCGCATAAGTGAAATTAGGCCAGTCAAAGGCTCCGATGAACTGATCGAATGCCGTGTCGGTATCTAAGCCAAATCCGCGAAACAACACCGCCCCGTTTTCCGCCAGCAGATCCTGAATAGGCTGCCGGTGCTCACCCACCCAGGCCGCCGCCGCGGCAACACTAGCAGGCTCCTGGGGGGTTAACACCGCAGGGAATTCAGCGCCAGACCCATCGATCGCTGCACCATCCAAGGTGGTTGGATTGATCGCACCCATCAATCGTAAATCGCGTGAAAGGTGTTGAACGCATCGGCGCAGAAAACGCCGGGATCATTAAAGCGACGGTTTTTATTCAACCCAGAGATCGCTGCCATCTCGTCCTGTGATAGCTCGAAACCGGACAGCGCTAGATTCTCTACCAGTCTTTCCGGTTTCGTCGTCTTGGGAATGACCGATGTTCCCCGCTGCAGTCCCCAACGCAAAACGACCTGTGCAGGGCTCACACCGTGGCGCTGGGCAATTTCACCGACCACGCCTTCGGACAACACAGTCTCCTGCTGGGAAGCCATATCCAGTTCCAGATAGGAGGACGCCCCCAAGGGCGAGAACGCGGTAACCGCCATGCCGTACTCTTGGGCGGTTCTAATCAACGCGTCTTGAATCAGATAGGGGTGGGACTCGATTTGCAGCATGGTCGGCTTGATTCGCGCATAGTTCATCAAGTCATGCAGCAGGCCGGAATTGTAATTACAGACTCCGATCTGTCGAGCGAGCCCGTGATCAACCAGCCGCTCCATTCCCGACCACGTTTCACTCAACGGCACGCGGTCACGCTGCATGGTGGGCGCTTCAGCCGCGGGATCAAAAAGCCATTCAGGTGGGTAACGGTCAGCGAAATCCACATACTTCAGAGCGATGGGAAAGTGCACCAAGTACAGGTCGAAATAATCCAGACCCAGATCGTCAAGCGATTTACGGCAGGCTGCGGAAACATGCTCCTCACGATGAAAGGTGTTCCATAATTTTGACGTCACCCAAAGTTCTTCTCGCGTGCACAGCCCCTCTTCAATAGCTCGCTTAATGCCTTGCCCCACGTCAGCTTCGTTGGCGTAGTCCGCCGCACTGTCTAGGTGCCGGTAGCCGATTTTAATCGCGTCATACACCGCTTGGGCAACGTTTGCCGGATCGATTTTCCACAGGCCAAGCCCAACGACGGGCATGCTACTCGCACCAACTGCAATGGTTTGCATCAGATTCTTTTTCCTCTTCCTAGGTGTCGTGATTGATTTCATTCAATAAAGTGCCAAGAGCATTCTCGACGATAAAGCTGTCTATCGAAACCGCCTGTCCCGATGCCACAGACTGTTGCGCGGCGCTGGCGACAATCATCGCCCACATGCCTTGCCCTGGCGTCGCGCAATCCACTTCCTTGCCCTCCAAACGGTCGATCAAGGCAATGTGCTCAAAGTAAGTGGAACCGTGGTGACCGCTTTGCTCGATCGCTCTGGGGTACGTCAGATCAGACGTTTTCGACAGTCCGTTCTCCCCCAAACGCAGGGTTAGGCTCGCGGAACCGGATGCCGATCGATGAATGTCTTGTTCTTCCGTGGCTTTCAAGCGCCCTCGATCACCCACCACCACCAACTCCTCGGAAAAATCCGGACAGAACATGTTGAGGGTGAAGCTCGCGCGGATCCCATTATCGTAGTCGATGCTGACAAAGGCGTGGTCGTCGATATCCGATGGTACTCCATTGCGCTCAAAATCAAGAAAGTTCACCGCCTGACCGCCGGTCGCGTACACACGGCTGGGCTGGGCTTGAGCAAGCAGATTGATCAGGTCAAAGTAGTGACAGCATTTCTCGACAAGAGTGCCGCCGCTGAGGCGCTCGAACTTATTCCACTGATCGACCTTGTCTAAAAATGGCGGACGATGCTCACTGACGCTGATGGTCTTAATATCCCCAACCGACCGGCGCGTCAGCGCTTCGGCCAAGGCTTCAAGATATTGCGGTTTATAGCGATACTGCAGCCCGATTTGAATGAACGACGTGTAGGCCCTGTCCGCTCGCACAATGGCGGCAGCGTCCTGCAGGTCTGTCGCCATGGGTTTTTCTAAAAAGATCGGTTTACCCGACTTCATCGCCGTTTGCAGCACGTCGAAATGGGTGTAATTGGGTGTGCAGATCAACAGTACGTCCGCCGCCGGATCGTTACAGGCCGATACCAGATCGTCATATCGCACTAAGGGTTCCAGCTGCAGCGGTCGAAAATTGGCTTCGGCCATGTCCATGCTCAGTGGCTGGGAATCATAGATGCCGTGAATGCATGCGCGACCCAACAAAGCGGCCACACGCATATGCTCCTGTCCCATGGTGCCGGTACCAATCACCACCAGACGATGCTTGGGTTCCTCTCGACGATAGAGGTATCGGTCCTCTTCCGACACATGACGTTGGCCCGGCGCGTTTTCAAAACCACGCAGTCTCATTTTGCTCATCACAGATTTCTCATGGGTTTTCAGTCGTTGATCATTCGTGGTTCGCCGCACCATCGAGGGCGTTGCGGGCAACGCTACGCCACCAGACCAGTATGTTGACGATCCCCACGACCAACAGCAATGGCCAGAAAGCCTGACTGAGGCCACCCACCAGCCCAATGGGCGAAAATACGAGATACAGGGCGACAACACAGGACAACAGTGTCACCGCACAGGGCATACGATAAACCCATGGGTCCATGGCCACGACGTGGGTTGTGCTGTATGTCCAAGCACGGGTGCGTGGCCGTAAATAGCCTGTCACCAGTAAAATACCGATCTCAAGAACAAAGAGAATGGCGTACAGATGTAAAAAATGGATGTTTACGGCGTCCTTGAAGACAAACTGCAATAGGCCGTAAGTAACCAAGTGAAAGCCGATGACAAGTTTGGGTCCCAGTGCTGGTACTCGGGTAGTGAAAAGACCGACGATCACGATGGCGACAATGGGAATGTTGTAGAAACCCGTGAAAACACGGATCACCTGCCACAGACCGTCGGGCGCAAATTGCAGTAAGGGTGCCACCACAAAGGAAAACAGCGCGATAACGATACTGGCACGACGCGCCACCCGAAGCAGGCCATCATCACTGAGAACACCCTTACCCTGCCGAGCACGATACGGCAGGTATACGTCCAAGCAGAACAGCGTGGCCGCACTGTTCAGCAATGAGTTAAAGGATGAAAACACGGCGCCCAACAACACTGCCAAAAAGAACCCCATGGCGTAGTTTGGCAACACATCTGCAATCAACCGCGGATACGCCAAATCGATCGAAGCGAGACCGCCAGGTTCGTCGGCTCCGCCATACAGATGATAGGCAATCACACCCGGCAACATCATCAAAAATGGAACCATGACTTTGAAGAACCCTGAAAACAGCACACCTTTTTGGCCTTCGGCCAGGCTCTTGGCGGCCAGCGTGCGTTGAATCACGTATTGATTCGTACACCAGTAGAACAGGTTCGCAAACACCATGCCGGTAAACAGGGTGGCAAACGGGGTGGGATCGTCAGCGCCGCCGATGGCGTTGAGTTTATGTGTCTCGGTATTGGCCACGGTATGCAAGCCATCACCCAAGCTGCCATCGCCTAGGGCAATCAAACCCAACACCGGTACCGCCAATCCAACCACCAACAGGCCTATACCGTTGAGGGTGTCAGAGACCGCCACCGCCCTTAAGCCGCCAAACACCGCGTAAAGCGCACCGATACAGCCGATGGTGATAATGGTCACCACCAAGGCTTGGGCGTAGGAAATACCCAACAGTGTGGGCACATCAAAAAGCTGCAGTACCGCAATGGAACCGGCATACAGCACCGAGGGAATGGTGATCAAACCATAGCCGACCATGAAAAGAACCGCCGATAGCGCACGCACGCTGCCATCGAAACGATCATTGAGGAACTCCGGCAAGGTGGTAAAAGCACCAGCCAAATAACGAGGCAGGAAGATGAAGGCCATGCATACGGTGGCCACCGCGGCGGTGACCTCCCAGCCCATGCTGCTTAAGTTAAATCCGTAAGCCGAACCGTTTAGACCAATGAGTTGCTCGGCGGAAAGATTCGTGAGCAGCATCGAGCCGGCGATAAAGACCGCTGTGAGGCCACGGCCCGCCAGAAAATAACCGTCTCGGGTTGCCACCTCTCCGCGGGTTTTCACATAGGAAATCCACGCAACCAAACCCATAAAAAAGGCGCAACTGACCAGCGTAAGCATGCCATCCACGCCATTCATGGCTGTGTTGCCTTGGTACCGATCTGTTTAGCTAGAGCCGCTCAATCACCGTGCCAGTGCCTAAGCCACCGCCACAGCACATGGCGATCAGCCCATAACGACCTTCATCTCGCTCGAGTTCGTGCAGAGCCGTGGTGATCAGGCGCGCACCGGTGGAGCCTGTAGGGTGACCTAGGGCGATCGCTCCGCCGTTTGGATTGACCTTATCTGCATCAGCTCCCACGGCTTTTTGCCAAGCCAGCACTACCGAGGCAAAGGCTTCGTTAACTTCAAACGTGTCGATGTCCTCGATGCTCAAACCCGTTTGCTCCAGCACTTTTTTCGTAGCCGGGATTGGCCCCTTCAGCATGGTGACGGGATCACACCCCACCAGCGTGGTCGCGAGAATTTTGGCTCTGGGCTTCAAACCATATTTTTCCACAGCGCTGGCACTGGCCAAGATCACAACGGCTGCACCGTCAGATACCTGAGAGCTGGAGCCCGCGGTATGAATTTCCTGACCCGGCACCGCTTGCAACGAGGCCAAGGATTCCATATCCGTCGCACGCAAACCCTCGTCTCGAGAAACGGTATGCGTCTCACCGGTTGGGTTGCCTTCTTTGTCCAGCACCGGGGCCTCCACGGGCACGATCTCGCGATCGAAACGACCTTCTTCCCAAGCAGCAATGGCTTTTTCTTGGCTCGATAGACCGAAGGCATCGGTGTCCTGTCGCGTGATCTGATATTCCTCAGCGATCATGGCCGCACCCTGAAACTGACTTGTCGGCTGATAGTGCTGCATGTAGCTTTCGCCCATAGGCACGCCGCCGGCCATATTAGAGCCTAGTGGAATCACCGACATCATCTCCACACCGCAGGCCATCACGATGTCCTCCATGCCCGAGCCAATCATGGCCGCTGCAAGCGATGTTGCCTGTTGGCTGGAACCGCATTGAGAATCAACCGTTGTTGCAGCCACTTCTTCAGGAAAACCCTGAGAAAGCCAAGCGATCCGAGCAATATTGAAAGACTGCTGATTGATCTGGGACACGCAGCCCCCAATGATCTGACCAACGTTGGCGGGATCAATCCCCGCGCGCTCCAAAGCACCGCGTTGAACCTTTCCCAGCAAGTCCGCTGGCAGCAAACCCGCCAAGCCCTTGCCGCGCTTGCCGATTGGACTGCGTGCTGCTTCAACAATATAAATATCCTGCACTTTGAGTCTCTCCTGTTACGTTAAAACCAATATACCGTTTTCGATTAAGTGGACAGACGGCTGCCCAACAAGCTGCGGAAGTTATCCGCGTAGAATTTTTGTCGGACCGGCTCACTGACCCCATCCATGGTCTTCTCAAACCTGCCAATCGGGTCATCTGTCCCCTCGTGGTGCGGGTAGTCCGAAGCAAACAGCAGAAGATCCTCTGCACCGGAGTTGAGCAACCAGCCCACATCTTCGCCGGCAAACGGTGTGACCTTGATGTGTTTGCGCACGTACTCCGATGGTTGCATCTGGACTTGTGACAGATCCTGCAATCGGCGAAATGCTCGATACGCCTGATCCATATGCTTCATCCAAGAGATAATCCAAGATGCCCCTAGCTCGACCACCGCCACCCTCAATCTCGGAAAGCGATGGAACACGCCATCAAAAATCATCGCGGCAAGAAACAGTTCGGCATTGTACTGAATGCCCATATAAGCGATGGCGTCACGTGGCGCGTCCCCCTCGCTGTGCTCGGGCACCGAACCCCCATTGTTATAAAACGACAGCGGCACAGGATCCCAGCCACCGTCGGTTCCAACATGAATCGTAATGGCCATGTCGGCGTCCTGAATTTTCGCCCAGATCGGATCAAAATCCGGATGGGTAAACGCGCGAGTCCCCTGTGGTGCAATGGTGTCAATCATGACGATCGAAAAATTCATAGCAATGGCAGCATCCAGATATTCCAAGGCGGTTTCAGGACCATGGCGAAAGGGAATGTAGGCTGCCGGATGCATGCGCGCGTCGGTTTCACAAAAACTGGCTAGGCCTCGATTCAGTGCCTGCACCGAACCCGCAAAAATCTCAGGGTCTTTGGCGCCCTGCACTTGATCAAAGGCAGCCGTTGGAAAAACGATATGCGCCTGAAACCCAAGTAAATCATTGACGCGGACTCGCTCATCACGATCCCATGCTCCAAGGCCTTGGAACCCCTTGTGCTTCATGGACATGAACGACTGTTCTATTTCCGCGTAGGCTTCGGCGCTGTTTTGCCGGCGTTCGAACCCCGCCACGGCCAGCGCGGCTTTTTCCAATGCAGCCGGCTTACCTTGCCCAAACGGTGTCAGATGAGGACGCAATTTGGCGTCGGCAAATTCGGCCAACCAGGTCGGCGGTTCCATCATATGAGTGTCCGCATCGTAGATATCGCTTCTATGCGCGTAGGTCATTGCCTTCTCTCCCAGTTAAGCGGCCATCATCTCAACACAAGTCATGATGAGACGGCAACAGGCTAAGCGGAAACCCGCTGTAAGGACACTGGGCATGTCTTCTGCTAGTTTCTTTCATTGCTAAATTACCATTTGAGAGAGGAGCAAACCGATGGCAGAACCGACGATGCTGGTTGGAGAGTTTCGCAAACCGCGACAAATGCTAGGCGACCAAGAATACGACGGCCATCTGTCCATCCACGATGACAAAATGGCGGAAGACCTTGGCTTCGCTGGTGCGCCCATCGAAGGACCCACCCATTTTAGTCAGTTTGTGCCCATGCTCCACGAGGTTTTTGGTGATGCGTGGTTCGAGCGAGGCTGCATCAGCGCCCACTACCAAACCATGGTGGTCGAAGGCGAAGAAGTCCGAGTCATGGTTGAACAAGTCGCAACCGATCAAGTGGCACGTATCAGCGCAGAAAAACGCGATGGTACACCGGTGCTCACGGGCACTGCCTCGCTCGGCCCCGATTACGGCGAGACCGAACTGGACCGACGCAGAGCGAAACTGCGCCCGGCCGATCAGCTCGTGATTCTCAGCGACCTCAGCGTCGGACAGTTAGGCGCCGGCAACCCAGAGCACGCACACATGGCTTTCGACCAGAACATGGGGGCCATGTACCCCTTCAGTCTTGCCGAGAAATTGCAAAAGATCACCGAGCAACATCCTTACTACGGCAATGACAACCCTTGGGGCAGAGCTGTGATTCCGCTGGAAATGATCAGCGTGCTGACTCAATACACGAGCGGCCAATCTGGATTTCGCACCCGAGGTCCGGCGATTGGCTTATTCGCTGCCCAAGAGATGAAGATGATCAAGGGGCCGCTCTTTGTCGGTCACCCGTACAAACTGGAACGCGAAATCATTGCGCTGAGCGAAAGCAGACGCACAGAATCCAATTGGATCATGACCCGAGTGTTCGATGCCGAAACCAATGAATTGGCCGCTGAAGTCATACTGAATTCCGCCACATTGAAGGACAGCTACGAACATTACGCCGCCGACGCCGCAGCGCTCGGAAAAGACTTAACCGCCTGAGGTACCCATGGGCAGAAAAATACTCTTCATCACCACGGACCAAATGCGCTACGACGCACTGGGTTGCAACGGCGGCACCGTAGCCCGCACACCGGCCATCGATGCGTTGGCGGCTGAAGGCATCAACTACAGGCGTGCCCACAATCAAAACGTGATTTGCATGCCGGCTCGAGCCACCATCATGACCGGCCAACACGTGGCCAGTCACGGCGTATGGATGAACGGAGTCAGCCTGCCGGAAGACACGCCCACCATCGCTCAATGGCTGCAGCAGCACAATTACCGAACGGCAATTTTAGGCAAAGCCCACTTTGAGCCCTGGCTCGGATCCGGAGACGACTTTTACGAAAATCGCATGGCAGCCATGGGCGAGTCAGGCCCACATCGAGGCTTCGAACACATGGAGTTGGCCAATCACTTTGGCATGAATCACTCCCACTACGACCTGTGGCTGGCCCGGCATCATCCGGAATTGAATGCCAAGCGTTATCAGGCCGTCACCGACAAGGGCCAGCAAAACGTGGCCGCCTGTGGCGATACCGGTGCGGTCCAGGTCTGGCCAACGGATATACCAACAGAGCTGTATCACACCAACTGGGTTGCACAGCGCACGATGGATTGGCTGAACACCCTGTCAGATGACGAAGACTGGTTCGTGTGGATGAGCTTTCCAGACCCCCACCATCCTTGGGATCCGCCAACGGCAGAAAAACAGCGACTGGATTGGCGGGATGTGCCGCTGCCCGAACTCTACCCCGGCAGCCCCGAACAAGCGGCAGAAATGCTCAAGGACAAACCCAAGCATTGGATGGGCTACTTCGACGGCAGCTTGTGGGCCAATCTCGAGTCTCCCCGAGGCTTCAAACCTTGCGACATGACGCCCGACCAGATCCGCGAAATTAATGCCTACACCCACATTGAAAACGAACTCATCGACGATGCCTGCGCGAAGGTTTTCAACTATTTGAAGGGGCGTGGTTGGGAAGCAGAAACCGACATCATTTTCACCACCGACCACGGCGAACTGCAGGGCGACTATGGCCTGTTATTTAAGGGTGCTTACCACGTGGACTCATTGATGCGGCTGCCCTTGATCTGGCGGCCAGCACCTAGCGCCAATATCCCGGCGGCTGAGGTGACCGCACCGGTCGGTCACCTCGATCTGGCGCAAACGTTTTGCCAAATTGCAGGCATCGGCGAACCCGACTGGGTCGAAGGAAAGCCCCTACCCCTCGATGAGCAGGACGCCCAAGCACAACAGCGCCAGCGCATGTTAACCGAATGGGAAAGCGAACACGGGCCTGTAAGCCTCAATTTGCAGACCATCTACCGGGACGATTGGGTCTGCTCACGCTACGGCAAAAGCTCGCTATACGAAGGCACCGAGGGGGAACTCTACGATTTATCCAGCGATCCAGGCGCTCTCGTCAATCGCTGGGACGACCCCGCATACGCTGCATTGAAGAGCGACTTGATCACAGACCTAGACGACAATCTGCCTAGGCCACGAAAGCCCAGGCTACCCCGTCTCGCGCCGGTATAGGCAAGCAGAGATATGGACACTCACGCGAAGCCAGCCGCACTGAACTACATGCAGCGCATGCGCGAATACTACTTGGCACTGGGCTACAACAACCCTTATCAGTGGGCGAGTTTTACCGACGTCCCGTTCCAGCCTTTAAGCAAACCTGTGGCTGAAAGCTGCGTGGGTTTAATCACCACCGCCGCGCCATTCAAACCCAATGCAGGCGACCAAGGCCCCGGGGCACCCTACAACGCTGCCGCCAAGTTTTATCGAGTGTACGCAGGAGAATCGCAATCCGATGACATCCTCGGCATCTCTCATGTCAGCTATGACCGCGCCTACACCAGTGCCGAAGACATCAACAGCTACTTCCCGCTGCAGGCGCTCCGTGAAGCCAACCAGGGCGGCCAAATCGGCGGTTTGTCTCCGCGCTACTACGGACTGCCCACCAATCGCAGTCAGCCCACCACCATGGATCAAGACTGCCCAGAACTGCTCGCCTTACTGCAGGAGGATGAGGTCGATCTCGCGATCTTGGTGGCGAACTGACCGGTCTGCCACCAGTCGGTCAGTCTGGCCGCACGCCACCTCGAAGCAAATGGCATCGCCACGGTCATCATGGGCTCCGCCAAAGACATAGTGGAACACTGCGGCGTGCCCCGCTTTGTCTTCAGTGACTTTCCCTTGGGCAATTCTGCCGGCAAGCCCCATGACCCGACATCCCAGCGCGACACCCTTTCCCTGGCCTTGCAGATCCTCGAGACAGCAACGCAGCCAAGAACCTCATTGAGGTCAGCCCAACAATGGGCTAAAGATTCAAAATGGAAGGACGAGTTTTTCAGCATTGAGCATTTATCTGCACACGAGCTGGCACAACGACGCGCAGCGTTCGATCAGGTCAAGGTTGTGGCTAGAGACGTCAAAAACAAGACCCGAGAATCGTCGTGAAACCCCTGCTGCCCCGTTAAAAGACAATTAGCCCACACGCCCTATCCATTTCAGGTTAACGTTAGGCCCAGAGGGAGAGATGTACTATGAGTCTGATTACTTGGTCCTGGATATTTTTGTTCGGCTATATGAGCCTGATGGTAGGCATTGGCATATACGCCCAACGCCAGATCAAACACGCGGATGATTTTGCGACGGCTCGCGGGGCTTACGGCCCGGTGTTTTTGGCTTTGGCGTTTGCGGCGTCGACAGCCAGTGGGGCAACCTTTCTTGGCAGCCCGGCCATGTCTTACGAGTGGGGACTCTCTACCCTGTGGATGCATTTCCTCTACCCCGTCGGCGTTTACGTTGGCATCTTAATTTCCATGCGCTTGGTAGCCACATCAGGCAACCGCTTCGGTAACCGCTCTATCCCGGAGTACCTAGGCGACCGCTATCAATCCGACACCATGCGATTGATGGTGTCATTGATTTCCTTGGTGCTGTTCTTCTATCTTGCTGGCCAATTGGTATCCGGCGTCGTGATGTTCGAAATCATGTTGGGACTGGATTCCATGTGGGCACTGGGCATCACCACGTTCATTCTATTGATCTACGTCGTACTCGGCGGTGCCCATGCAGACATCCTCACCGACGGAGTGCAGGGGTTCATGATGCTTTTACTCGCGGTCTTGGTCATTATTTTGACGGCTCTGGGCTGGGGAGTGGAAGGCGGGTTTTCCGGCATTGTCGACAATCTCGCCAATCAAGATCAAGATCTGGTCACCCCCACGAACCCCAATACACCCCTATTCCATTCGTGGTGGTCTATCTTCGTCATCGCCTTTGCTCATATGCCGTTGGGTCTGCTGCCGCACCTTGGCAACAAGCTATGGGCACTGGATACCGGCAGTTCCCGTCTACAGTTCGTCAAGTTAGCAGCCATCTTCGGATTAACCCTTGGCCTGCTGGGTGTGGGTGGTTTGCTGGCCCGGGTCTACTTTGGCGACGCGCTGTATGCCTCGGGTGCAAATCCAAATCAGGCGTTGCCGCTGCTATTCATCGAGCTATTCCCAACTTGGCTGGCAGCCCTGATCGGCGTGGGTGTGCTGTCTGCCGTGATGAGCACGGCGGACGGCTTGGTAGTCTCGTCATCACAAATCATTGCCAACGATCTGTACCGAAGAACCCTCGCTCCCAAGCTGCATCCGAACATGCCTCAGGAACAGCTAGACCGTCGTGTGCTGCTCATCAGCCGATGGGCCACAGTGGCCGTGTTGCTGATCTGTATGCTCATGGCATGGTCGCTGATGGATGTGAACGTTTCTCTCGTGGTCTGGATCGGCGTAGGCGGTATGATGGCGGCCTTCGCTGGTCCCTTAGTGCTAGGGGCGCTGTGGTCTGGAGTCACTTTGAAAGGCGCGTATGCCGGCCTGTTGGGAGGCTTTGGCGTCTTTATCGTCCTGCACTCGCAGATTTTAGAGCCAAGCTGGTTCACTGGTGTGGGCCTAGAAGGCGCGGTGACCTGGCTGCGTGGTGAAGGCCCCAACCCGTATTCATGCGCAGTGATGGGTGAAATAGTCTCCATCGTGCTGACCGTTGTGGTATCGAAGCTGACTCAGCCGCTGAGCCAGTCACACATCGATGAGCTGTTTGCCGCGCGGTAGTGCAACTGGGTGGCTCTCGGAGAAGTACACAGAGGTGGGTCACATGCACCTCAGAAGCGGACCCGATAGCATACGAATGTAGCCGAGACCAAGGTCTTAGCTCCGTTACGTGCCCAACAAGAGACGCATTTTATGACCCAACTCGATCACATCATGTACGCCTGCCCTGATCTACAGGCGGGCATTGACGATATCTACGCACTTACCGGAGTCATGCCCGCCCTGGGTGGCTCGCACCCAGGGGTGGGCACGCGCAACGCTTTGTTGTCCTTGGGCAACTTTCAGTACCTGGAGATCATCGCACCGGATCCGGCCCAAGAGCTGGCAGGCACTACCGGCCAGCTGTTGCTGGATCATGGTGGATCGGGTATCCGCAGCTGGGCCGTGGCCAGCGACAATCTGTCCGAAGTGGCCAGCCAAGCTGCGGCCTTGGAACTGAACAGCCGAGAAATCATCGACATGAGCCGCACGACCCCAGAGGGCGTTGAGTTGGCGTGGCGGCTGCTGTTCTTGGAGGACTCGCACATGCCCTTCTTCATCGACTGGCTGGAGTCGCCTCACCCGGCGCTATCCACGCCGAGCGGCTGCACATTAGAACGCTTTAACATCACGACGCCCACACCCGCTGTGTATCAGAGTTTTCTCGATGCGCTAGACCTGCCATTGAATGCTCAGGGCGGGGCCCCTGCATTCAGCGCCCAGCTCAGCACACCTGAGGGAACCGTCACCCTAGAGCCTTGGTAGCCGCAAAAAACCGCCCGCCTCCTGTATAGTAACTCGCTTGCGGCCTTCGTCAGATCCTCGGATCTGGGCCGAATGTACTACTGTTTTTGGAGAGACGCATGACCCAGCACACCCCTGTCTTGGTTGGTATCAGCCACTTGGAACAACGCTTCACTGACTTTGAATCCGCCAAGGAGCCGGTTCAGCTGATGATCGAAGCGGTAAACGCCGCAGCAGAGGATGCAGGCTCCAAGGCATTGCTCGACGCCGGTTCCGTTCGCGTTATCCGGGGCATCTGGCCCTATCAGGATCCGGCGCGTGCCATTGCTCAGGCCATCGGCAGCCCCAATGCAGAAACTGTGCTGTCTCCCTATGGCGGCAACTTTGTGCAAACCGTCTTGAATCAAAGCGCTCTGGATATCCAATCCGGCCAGCACGACATCATCATTTTAACTGGTGCCGAATGCGGCAACACCCAAGCCAAAGCCGCCAAGGCGAGCCATGACCTGGGCTGGGCGGAACTGCCTGGCACACCAGATCGATTGATCGGTGCCGATAAGGACATGCGTCATGAGGCTGAGATTGCGATTCGCCTAGGCAGGCCGATTCAGATCTATCCGATCATGGAGACCGCGCTCCGACACGCCAGCGGGCTCAGCGTCGACGCGCATATGGAGCACATTTCCAAGCTTTGGGCGGGCTTTAGCGACGTTGCCGCCAGCAACCCCAACGCTTGGATACGCGAGGCTAAGTCTGCTGAGGAAATCCGCACCATCTCTGATTCGAATCGACCGGTATCGTTCCCCTACCCGAAACTGATGAATTCCAACAACAATGTGGATCAAGCTGCGGCGCTGATTTTGGTGTCTGAGGAAAAAGCCAAGGCGCTTGGCATCGCCAAGGATAAGTGGATCTATCCGTGGGCAGGCACCGATGCCCAAGACCACTACTACTTCTCAAATCGAGACAACTTCCACAGCTCTCCGGCCATTCGCTTGGCTGGCGGCAAGTGTTTGGAACTCACGGGTTCCACACCTAACAGCATCGATATGATCGACGTATACAGCTGTTTCCCTGTCGCTGTGCAAATCGCTTGTCGCGAGCTTGGTTTCGACATGAACCGCCCTCTCACCGTTACCGGTGGGCTGACCTTTGCCGGAGGCCCATTGAACAACTACGTCATGCACTCCATCGCTCGCATGGCCCAACTGCTCAGAGACAACCCCGGCAAACGCGGTATGATCACCGCCAACGGGGGATACATTACCAAGCACGCATTCGGCATCTATTCTACGGAAGCCCCAGAGCGCCCATTCCAGCATGCAGATTTGCAAGATCAAGTCGATGCCACGCTCAAGCGCGACGTAGTAATCGAGCACCAAGGGGCTGGCACCGTCGAGGGCTACAGTGTGATGTATGGTCCTCAAGGGGTCTCCAAGGCCTTTGTGGCCGCTCGACTTGACGATGGCCGTCGTGCCTGGGGCACATCGGAAGACCGAGATCTCCTGCAAAGCATGACAAACGAGGAATTCTGCGGCCGCCAGGTTAACTTGGCCAATCACGAGGCCACGTTTTAATCCATGCCGGACTCCCGAAATCCGAACGCCAATGCGCCACAAAAAGCCTATCCTGCCGGTCTAGGCCGGCGTTTGGGCGCCATGCTCTACGACAGCCTTCTGATTATCGCGCGGTTTTTTTTGACCGGCTTTATCTGGGTGCCCCTGAGCGGCGACGTGGTAACTGGACCGGCCTTCCAATTGACCCTGCTTGCTGAGGTAATCGCATTTTTCGGCTATTGCTGGGGAAAACAGGGTGAAACACTGGGCATGCGCGCCTGGAAAATCCGAATCGTGAATGGGAAAGGCGCGTTACCCAACCTACAACAAATCGGTCTGCGGCTGCTCATTGCACCGGTCTCATTGGCTTGCTTCGGCTTAGGCTACGCGTGGCTTCTTTTGGGCAAGGACAGACAGACGTGGCATGACAAGGTCAGCAGCACCTACGTCGTACATTTACCGGAACGCGAGTAACTCAAGCCCAAGACGCGACCTCACCTCAACATTGTCCCAACGCAATAGATCCACGACCGCTATCAAGGTAATCTTGTGCCCCTTCAGCGATTGCTTCTGGCTTCCCGTTCGCGGCATCGATTTCGCCGTGACATCACTGCCACAATCATGAGTCTTTTAACAGTCACAACCCAACACCAAAACCGGGGATAGAAAAACCATGAATTACGCCTCAGCCAACAGCGATCTAGCGGCCCTAAGAACCCCTTGTTTGGGCACTAGCCTAGCCGTCGCAAAGCGCTTAGCCAGAGCCACGAACAACACCGCCACGCTGAATCGCGCAATCACCGACTTCAAAGACGAAACCGGTGAAAGTTTGTGCGTGAATTTGGATGGCCCAGTCGCCCGGGTACTGATCATCGGCGGAGCCGATTCGTGCAGCCCTAGCCAGTACCGAAAGATTGCAGGGCTGGTCGCTCAAAAACTCAGCGCCTTGAACATTACGCAGGCCGCCGTGCACTTGTTGGGCACCAAAATCAAAGGCCACAGCGTGGCGTGGAAGGCCCAGACGCTCATGCAGGCCATCAGCCACGCCAGCTATCGCTTCAATGCCTACAAAAGCAAACCCAAGCAACCGGTGAGTCTGAAGCGGGTGAGATTACTGGCCAACCCAGGCGACCAGAAAGCGTTGCGCGCCGCCATCAAGCTTGGCGCTGCGCTGGATGAGGGCTTGACCTTGGCGAAGGATCTGGGCAACGAACCACCCAATGTATGCACACCCACTTACCTGCTGGCTCAGGCGCGCAAGATGGCACGCGACAAGGCGGTAACGTTGACGGCACTGGATGAAAAGAAAATGCTCAGCCTCGGTATGGGCGCCTTTATGTCCGTCTCTCAGGGCAGTGACCAGCCGGGTAAGATGATCATCTTGCGCTATAACGGCGGCAAAAAAGATGAGGCACCCATCGCCTTGGTTGGCAAGGGCATTACCTTCGATACCGGTGGCATCTCGTTGAAGCCACCGCCCACCATGGACGAAATGAAATTTGATATGTGCGGGGCTGCCGCTGTACTGGGCGTTACTAAGGCCGCCATCGATGCTCGCCTACCCATCAATCTGGTCACCGTCGTCGCCGCCGCAGAAAACATGCCCAGCGCTCGAGCCAGTCGGCCCGGCGATATCGTCACCTCCGCATCGGGTCAGACCATCGAAATTCTTAACACTGACGCGGAAGGCCGGCTGGTGCTCTGTGACGCCCTGACTCATGTCCAGAACTACAAGCCCCGGGCCATTATCGATGTGGCCACACTAACCGGCGCCTGCATTATGGCATTGGGCAGTCACGCCAGCGGACTGTTCGCTAACGACGACGATTTGGCCGATGCGATTACCGAAGCCGGTGAGCGCAGCGGTGATCGCAGTTGGCGACTGCCGCTGTGGGACGAATACCAGTCAGGTCTGAACACAAACTTTGCCGATATGGCCAACGTCGGTGGTCGTGGTGCGGGCAGCGTTACCGCCGCCTGCTTCTTGTCGCGTTTTGTCAAAGGCTGCAAGTGGGCGCATATGGATATCGCAGGCAGTTCTTTCCATAACGGTGCGGCCAAGGGGTCCAGTGGTCGGCCCGTAGCTCAGTTGTTCAATTACCTTGTTGCCGAAAGCGGCCTGTAATCGAGCGAGCCATCTGGAACATGACTCGCGTCGACTTTTATCAGCTACCCGATAAAGACCTAGAGGCCAGCCTGCGCTTTACCTGTCGCCTGTGCCTGAAGGCCTTGAGCAGCGGGCTGGTTGTTCACGTTCGAGTGGATGATCAACGACAGGCCACGGTCATCGATGAACTCATGTGGGACTACCCGAAACATCGCCTGGTACCCCACGCGATCATTGATGGTCTCGAGCAAGTGGGATCTCAGGAGAGTGTCCGCGACCAACACCCCGTGCACATTGGCTGGCAAGGGCCCAGCCACGACACAGGCTTACTGATCAATCTGGGCAGCGATGTACCGAGCTTTTTTGGTCGCTTCGACCGAGTCGCTGAAATCATCGTCGATGAGAGCAAGGCGCTACGGCGCGAACACTACAAATTTTACCGTCAACGGGGTTATCCACTGCACCACCATGCATTGGAAGACTGGGATCAGTAACCACCGTTTCTAAAGAGCATTATCAGAGTCATCATGGACAATAACTTCAATCCGGAAGCCATTGAGCAGAGCCTTTACACGCACTGGGAAAAGGCAGATTTTTTCAAAGCCAGCGACAGTGGCGACGGTTATTGCATACTCATTCCACCGCCCAACGTTACCGGCACCCTGCATATGGGACACGCCTTTAACCAAACCTTGATGGACACGCTGATTCGCTATCAGCGCATGCAGGGCGCTGGCGCACTGTGGCAAATGGGTACCGATCACGCGGGCATCGCGACTCAAATGCTGGTGGAGCGTCAACTCGCTGAAGAAAATCTGAACCGCCATGGTTTGGGTCGGGACAAGTTCATCGACCGCGTATGGGCTTGGAAGGAAGAATCCGGCGGCACCATTTCAAAACAAATCCGCCGCATGGGGTCCAGTATTGACTGGTCTCGAGAGCGCTTCACCATGGACGAAGGCTACGCCACCGCCGTGCAGCAGGTGTTTATACGACTGTTCGACGAGGGCCTGATTTATCGTGGCAAGCGGCTGGTCAACTGGGATCCGGCCCTTGGCACCGCGATTTCTGACCTCGAAGTAGAGAACAACGAAGAACAGGGCCACCTGTGGCACTTCCGCTACCCACTGGCAGACGGGGCGAAAACCCTGGACGGCAAAGATTACTTGGTTGTCGCCACAACCCGGCCCGAAACCATGCTGGGCGATACGGCTGTGGCCGTACACCCGGAAGACGAACGCTACGCACACCTTGTTGGGCAGCATATCGTGCTACCTCTGGTTGGCCGGACCATCCCTGTGATTGCCGATGACTATGTGGATCGTGAATTCGGTACCGGCTGCGTAAAAATCACCCCGGCACACGACTTTAACGATAACGAGATGGGCGCTCGCCACGATTTGCCGCTGATCAACATCTTCACGCCAGAAGCCGCCATTAACGACGCCGCACCCGAGGCATATCAGGGTTTGGATCGTATTGCGGCGCGCAAGCAAGTCGTTGCGGATCTGGACGCTTTGGGGTTACTGGACGAAATCAAGGATCACAAGCTCATGGTGCCTCGGGGCGATCGCTCCAATGCCATCATCGAACCCCTGCTAACCGACCAGTGGTTTGTAAAAATTGGGCCACTGGCCGAACCCGCCATCGCGGCGGTGGAAAACGGCGACATTCAATTTGTACCCAAGCAGTACGAAAACACCTATTTTGCGTGGATGCGCGACCTCAAGGATTGGTGCATCAGCCGTCAACAATGGTGGGGGCATCGGGTTCCTGCGTTTTACGACGACCAAGGCAACGTCTATGTGGCCGAAGATGAGACCAAGGTCAGACAAAAGTACGGACTGGGGGATGACATTGCGCTGAGCGAAGACGACGATGTGCTGGAAACCTGGTTCTCTTCCGCACTGTGGCCCTTCGCCACCTTAGGTTGGCCGGAAGAGACGCCCGAACTGGAGCGTTTTCTGCCCACCAACACGCTGATCACCGGGCACGACATCATTTTCTTTTGGGTCGCCCGAATGATCATGATGACCCTGCACTTTACCGACAAGATTCCGTTCCACACGGTGTACATCCACGGCCTGATCAAAGACGCCGAAGGCCAGAAAATGTCAAAAACCAAGGGCAACGGTCTAGACCCCTTGGATTTCATTGATGGTATCGACTTGGATTCCCTGATCGCCAAGCGCACCAGCAACTTGACACAACCCAAGATGGCGAGCCGGATTGAGAAGCAAACACGTAAAGACTTTCCCGAGGGTATCGCAGCCTACGGTACCGATGCGCTGCGCTTCACCTTTGCTGCCCTGGCGACGACAGGCCGCGACGTGCGCTTTGATACCAATCGCATCGAGGGCTACCGCAACTTCTGCAACAAGCTTTGGAATGCTTCAAAGTTTGTGCTGATGAATACCGAAGACATTGATCTCGCCGCAACCCCAGCTCCGGGGGCCGTCGACCAGTGGATCGTGAGCAAGTGCCACCGCATGATCAGCGATGCGCGTTTTGCCTTGGACACCTACCGGTTCGACATCTACGCCAACACGGTTTACGAATTTGCCTGGCACGAATACTGCGACTGGTATTTGGAACTGAGCAAACCCTTGTTGTGGAACAAAGAAGCGAATCCCGCTGCGCGAGCGGGAACCCAAAGAGCCCTGCTGCAGGTATTGGAGGTGCTCCTGCGCACAGCCCACCCGGTGATGCCGTTTATTACCGAAACCCTTTGGCAGCAGGTGGCAGACCGGCTGGGACTGCTCAACGGCGATGACGCCGCCAGCATCATGCTGCAAACCTATCCCCGCGCGGACGACATGCCTGCTAACGACTCTGCCGAGGCGCAAATCGAATGGCTTAAGTCTGTCATTACTGGCATTCGTACCATTCGCGGTGAAGCAAACATCAAACCCAGCCAAGAGATACCGTTGCTGCTTCAGGGCGGCGACAGCGCGGACCGCAGCAATGCGGAGCAAGCCGAAAACATGCTGGCACGGCTAGCGAATGTCACATCAATCGAGTGGCTCACTGACGACACCGAGCCGCCGCTTAATGCACTGAGCTTGGTGGGCGAACTGAGGGTCATGGTGCCCTTAGCCGGTCTGATTGACTTGGACGCAGAGCGTGCTCGCATCAACAAAGAAGTGGGCAAGGCACAGCAAGAGCTGGAGAAAATCGAGAAAAAACTGGGTAACGAAGCCTTCGTTGCCAAGGCACCCGAAGCCGTAGTGGCCAAGGAACGCACCCGAGCGGACGAACTGCAGGCTACGCTGCGCACCCTAGAGGGACAAATCGAGGCACTGAGTAACGCAAGCTAAGATCGCTTATTGAGAGGGTGGCGAGGCGAACCAAAGCGCCGCCACCCCGTAAGGTGCTTCGATGCGTCGGCGCAGCCATCCCTCAAACAACAGGCTCTGAGAGCCATCGGCCTGCTGCCGCACCAGCACGAACCGCCAGACGAGATCCGACGACAGCTGCGGATAGAAACGAACGCACACATCCGGCGCTATCCAGTGGCATACCCCACTGTCGGTATCTGCGTTCAAAAAACCCACCTCTAAGTCGTATAGGACGCCAATCAGGACGCGCTGCAGCGCTTGCTCACGACCTTGGCTCATCGATTGGGTCGCCGTCTGCAGCAGCCATTGCATCTGCTGGCCCGCGCTGGAAGCCAGCACACTCAAGATCAGAATCAGACTCATCACAGCGATCAAGACCATGCCGCCTTGAGTCGATCCCGAGCCGCTCACCTTTGTTCGAGACAACACCACAGTCCAGGCTGAGGAGGCGGCGCCGAAGTGAGCGGCAAGGCAAGGGCGATGGGCATCCAGCGAGGCTGATCCGACGACAGATGGCTGGCCAGATACAGATTTACCTGCAACAGCGCGACGCGGGCATCTTGGGGCAAGTTAGCCGCGTCGAAATACCCTATCTGAACGCCATGAGCGACACCATCGGCAACCCCGCTCCGCCAAGCCCCGTAACGCAGGGCCAAGCGTTCTACTCCGGTTACCAACTCTAAGGCATTGCCGAATAATGGTTTCTGCCACAAGGCAAACACCCGGCGCTCGGGTGTCGACGTAAGACTCTCGGCGACGTAGAGGCGGATGCTCATGGGAGCGTACAGCCGAGCACCGGTATCGAAATCTGCCGGTGTCACCGACCACTGAGCCTCGCCGGACAGACTGTCGGCGGGGTTTTCCGGTCCGCGATTGTCTAAGAGGCCATCGCCCGCAGCCCAAGAAAATTGCACGAAGCCTGATGAGTGGCGCGTCTGGGTGGCACTGAAGATCACGGCCTGCTTGCAGTCGCCAAGCAGCACCACATCGCCAGAATCAATACGTGCGGCCGACCCCAAAAGCTCCGCCTCCCCTCGCCCATCCATCGGCGGTTCAACCAATTCACCCAGCGGTTTGGCAAAACCCCGAACCAGCAAACCATGAGACTCCGCGGCTAAATTGTTGATGCCAGAAAAAAGCGAGGAATCTGCGGGATTCTGCACGATTTCTACTGAAGGCCACGGTCGCAGCAATCCCAGCTCTGCCCAGCTCCCATTCAGTAAGCTCGCTACCCCATCAGAGTCGGCAAGACAGCCCAGATGCCCGGCACCCTCTAGGGCGAGACGCCACATCTGCTCAATCAATCGAACACGTTCCTGCAAATCAGCGCGCTGGCGAACCAAGTCAGCCAACTCGTCAAAAGACACCAGCAGCACGGTGAGGCCCGTCATCAGCAGCAAGCCCGTGGCGACACTCACGAGCAACTCGATCAGGCCATAACCCCGCTGCGCTCGCACGGCACACCAGACTTTCACGGGTGATCGCCAAGGGTGATCTGGTACCAGTCCAACGGGTCTTCCGGTTGACGCCACCCTTGGGCTTTTGGCCAACGGACCCTAACGCCCAAGGACGTGTTGCCAGCAAGAGAGGCCTGAAAACTCGTCAGATAAGGCTGCTCAAACTCGCCTTGGAAATCCATGGGGGTTTGCGCAATGGTCGCACAGAGGCCCGCCTCCCAATCAGCGTTCAGCGCACAGCCCAAGGCGATCGCTTCGTAAGCTGCCCATTGATCCATCGAACACCACCGGTTAATGCAACTTGGCGTACTTTGAGCCGAATCGTCTGAGGCGATGCTCACACTTAACGTGTCCAGCCATTGCCCTGATGCCACAAGGCCCTGAGGCCATAGCACAGCAACATGATAGGCGTGAATCCGATCAAGAGTGTTCGTCGCAGCTCTCATGACCCGTGTCTGTTGTGTGGCGAAACGCACAGAATCCGCGGTTCGAAACATCAGACGTTGAACTGCCACTACAGGCATCGCGCAAAGCACCAAGGCCACAAGCACCTCCAGCAAGGTAAAGCCTGAATGAGTGGGGTTGGAAGCCTCCCTGCGGTTGCTCACCATCAGCTGGCATCCAACCAGTGCTGTCGACCGAAATGGTCTACCGCGTAGACACCGACATCAGAGGGGAACTGAGGGTGTGCCTGCAGTTCAAACCCTGCTTCGTTACCGATCACACGAATGTCGTAGCTTCCCCGCGTGCCGGCACTGATATCGCAGGGTGCTTGCGCCAGAGGGCCTTCGGCTGCATCGCCAACACCGTCACCGCTGCTATCAGCTAGGGTAACCCACGGGCTGTCTTCGTCAGACCCTGCGGCCAATGCCAGCCCGTGCAATGTTTGAACGCAGGCCGACAATTCGAGACGCATCGCGGCGCTGCGCCCGTGGGCTTGTTGCAAACCGTAGCGCGGCACCGCGATCCACATCAGCAGGGTAATCAGCGCCAGCACCAGCATCAGCTCAATCAAGGTAAAGCCGTCGTGTACTCGGCGCGCTGGCGCGGCACTGCTCGTCTGGGTATCAGTCATGGCACGATGTTGTGCCTCAAGGCACAAACATCCAATCCACCGCGTCGGGCCCGTAGGTAAGCCTTGGCTGAAAGGCCCGCGGGTGCAGGCCAGCAACAGATCAGACGGTCAGAAGTATCTTCCCGACCGTCTCATTACTCGCCATCAAGGCGTGGGCTTCTGCTGTCTGCTCAATGGGGAAACGCGCTTCGATGATCGGTTTGATCAGACCGGACTCAATCTTCGGCCAGACATCGCGCTTAAGGCCGTCCATCACCAACGCTTTCTCGCCAATGGGTCGTGCCCGCAAGGTCGAACCGATCACCCGGGCTCGCTTCATCATCAGCAATCCCAAGTTCACTTCCGTTACCGCACCGCTCATCAGGCCGATCAAAACCAAACGGCCTCTTGAGCCTAAGGCCGTCAGGTTATCCATAAGATACTGCCCACCCACCGGATCGAGGATGACGTCCACGCCGTTTTCCGCCCAAGCTTGAGCGGCCGCGAGAAACGTTCCTGCATGACGAATGGAACCTCCGTCTGCACCCAATGCAATACACTGATCCAACTTAGCCTGATTCCCCACCGTCACGAAGCTGGGATTGTTCGAATGCTTAAGCATCTGCAGTGCGGCAGTGCCCACACCACTGGCCCCAGCGTGCACGATCACGCGTTCCGTTGGCGCTAGGGCAGCTTCCATGTAGAGATTCAAATAAGCCGTCGCAAACACTTCCGGCAGCGCGGCAGCATCGACGCAACTCACCCCGTTGGGTACAGGCAGCACTTGGCCCGCAGGTACCACCACCTCTTCAGCGTATCCGCCGCCGGCCAACAGCGCGCAAACCTCGTCGCCGATGGCGAAGCTCGAGACGCCCTCGCCGAGTTCCGTCACCGTGCCCGCGCATTCCAAGCCCATGATCGGACTGGCACCTGGCGGTGGCGGATAACCGCCGTTTCGCTGGAGTAAGTCCGCGCGATTGATGGCGGACGCCACCACTTGAATGCGTAGCTCGCCGGGTCCGCACTGAGGGCGGTCAAAATCTGCCCAGTCTAAACCGTCGCCTATTACCTGAATCGCTTTCATTGTTTTTCCTCTCGTGAATTCCCTGCCACTACCACGACATACGAATTTTGAGCCCTTGCTCGTGCAGGTACTGTTTCAGGCCACTGACCCGATAGTCTCCGTAGTGCACCATGGATGCCACCAAGGCCGCATCCGCCTTGCCGTCGGTAAGCACTTCGTGCAAGTGCTCGGGCAGGCCCGCTCCACCCGAGGCAATGACCGGAATTCGAACCGCCTCGGCAATCGCGGAGGTCAGCGGTATGTCATATCCGTCTCGGGTGCCGTCGGCGTCTATGGAATTCACCACCAGCTCGCCGGCACCGCGTTTCTCTCCCTCCAATGCCCAGTCCAACGCATCCCGCCCCGTTGGGGTTCTTCCGCCGTTGATGACGATTTCATAGCCGCTGGGTTGCTCGCTGCTGACCTGAACTCGGCGCACGTCCATAGACAACACGATGTTCTGATCGCCCACGGCTTCAGAGCACTCGTTGATCAGATCGGGTCGCGCCACCGCCGCCGAATTGACGTTGATCTTTTCCGCGCCGGCCAAGCGCAGATCCGTCGCGTCGGCGACACTGCGAATCCCGCCGCCAACAGACAACGGAATAAACACCTGACTGGCCACGGACTCCACCACATCCAGCATGATGTTGCGCTTATCGCTTGATGCTGTGATGTCGTAAAAGACCAACTCGTCCAAGCCATCGAGGTAGTACTCACGCGCCTTTTCAACGGGGTCACCGATGTTCTGGGTATTCACAAATTTGACGCTCTTCGCCAAGTGACCATCGCGCACATCCAAACAGGCCACCACACGCTTACTCAGCATTATCGTCTCCGCCGTTCTGTGTCGATGCCCTATCCGGCCGCCACACGCCGTCCCAGCGAGCAAAATTTTCAAACAGTCGCAGCCCCACCCGACCACTTTTCTCCGGGTGAAATTGGGTACCGATGTAATTGTCCTTACCCAGGGCGCAGGTAAAGTCGTCTTCGTAGTCGGTTACCGCCAATGCATGTTCCGGCGCCGTTGTAGCGGGGAAGTAGCCATGCACAAAATAGAATTCATCGCCGGGTTCAATGCCCGCAAGCACTGGATGCGACTGTTTGACCCTGACCTCGTTCCAGCCCATGTGGGGTATTTTCAGCTCGGGGCGATTGAGTTGGAAACGTTTCACACGACCACCGATTAGGCCCAAAGTCTGAGTATCGTTTTCTTCGGAGTAATCGAGCGAGACCTGCATACCAAGGCAGATTCCAAGCACTGGGGTACCGCCGGCTATGGCGCTTTTCAGGGCCGTGTCTAAGCCACGCTCGCGCAAGCTGCGCATGGCACTGCCCGCAGCGCCGACACCCGGAAAAATAATGCGCTCGGCTTGGGTAACGGCATCCGGGTGGGCGGAAAACTCGGCATTTAGGCCTACTTCCGTGCAGGCGCGCTTGACGCTACCTAGGTTTCCCGCGTCGTAGTCCAGTATCAATGTCACGATGAATGAGCGCCCAGCCAAGAGGCAGCAAATACTAACGGATCGGACAAAAATTCACTAGATATACACGGCTGCGCTGGAACCATTGCACCTGGATTTTACGACCGCACTGAGCATGAGACCCACCATGAGCGAACAACCAAGCAAGATCGGTTATCTGTTGATTAATTTGGGCACACCGGATTCGCCTGAAGTAAAAGACGTCCGCCGCTACTTAGGCGAGTTTCTAATGGATCCCCATGTACTCGACGTGCCTTGGGCGATCAGGGCACTGATCGTGAACGCCTTCATTTTACCCTTTCGTCCCAAGGACAGCGCGGAAGCCTACGGCAAAATCTGGACACCGCAAGGTTCTCCCCTGTTAGTAAAAAGTCAGGCGCTGGCAGACAAACTGCAATCACGCTTGGACGCGCCGGTGGCCTTAAGCATGCGCTATGGCAAACCCTCCATTGCCGACGGCCTGCTGGCCCTGCACGAAAACGGCGTAACTCAAGTCTGCATCGTACCCCTGTATCCTCACTACGCAGACTCCACCATCACCACTTCTGTGACTTCGGCTATGGCCCACCTGCCAAGCGGGATGCAGGGCAACGTGATCGAGCCGTTTTATCAGGCAGCCGAACACACCCGCGCCTGGGGTGAAACGATTCGGCGGCACCTCCCCGACCAATGGGATCACTTACTCTTCAGCTACCACGGCCTGCCGGAACGGCACCTGACCAAGGCGGACCCAACAAATGAGCACTGTCTGAAACAAGAAAATTGCTGTGAGGTGGATTCCGTGGCTCATAAAACCTGTTATCGCCATCAGGTCTTTGTCACCTCCAAAGAAATCGCCGGCTACTTAAATCTGCCAGCGGAAAAACACAGCGTCAGTTTTCAGTCCCGCCTCGGTCGCATTCCCTGGCTGACCCCCTACACGGACCAAGTGCTAGAGCAAATGCCTAGCCAAGGCATCAAGCATGTGGCTGTCGCCTGCCCGGCATTTGTGGTCGATAACCTCGAGACCCTAGAAGAAATGGGCATGCAGGGCGAAGAAACATTTCTCGCCGCTGGCGGCGAGTCCTTCACCTTGATTCCCTGCGTGAATGACGACGATCTTTGGGTGGAGGGCTTGGCTACCCTTTGCCTGCAGCAGGCGGAATCGTTGACGGCTGCCTAAGGTCGCCTCAGTCCTTAATCACCGCCGTCAGAGCTGAAACTTCCCTGTAGAATGTTCGGACTAAGGGCTGAGCGAACATGGACTTTCGCGCCACAAAGCGCACAGGCCTAGATAACTGCTCCGAGGGCAGTCGAAGCATTTTCTTCTCGGGTATCCCTAAGGTTTTGGCAACCCCCGTTGGCACCAGACCGTGCCCAAAGTCAGATAACGCCATTTGTGCTACCGCAAAAAAAGATTCTAAGGATGTACTGCGGTGCAAATTCAACTGCTGCATATTCTCTTCGATGGATCCCCACGCCCCAGACCGCGACTCAATGGTCATCACATCCAGCGAATCGCCGCTGCGATACTTCAGGGGTTTCAAGCCCGAAGGAATAATCACCATGGGTTCCTGTCGAATGACTTCCGACACAAGATCGGTATCGGCATCCGGGCTGCCGGTACAAATGCCCACCATGTATTCACCTGAACGCAGCCGGTCCAATACCACCGGCGAACGCTGGGCGTGAAATTCAAATTCCACCCCGGGCATACAATCCCGCACCTTGGAAAACAGGGTCGAACCCCAACTTGCCAAGATAGCCTCGGATACGCCCAAAATGATTTTGCCCTTACGCAGCGCATTATCTTCCAAAAAAACACTGCGAAGTTCAGACAACAGCGGCGTTACCCGCTCCACCAAGCGAGTCCCGTGATGAGTTAACACCACCCGGCGACCGTGGCGTTCAATCAGATCCCGATCGTAATAACGCTCCAGCGCTGCGATGCGCTTGGATACTGCTGACTGAGAAATGCGCAATGCGGTACTGGCTTCCATCATGGTGCCCGCTTTTGATAGAGCAATTAGGGTTTCCAGATTTTCAATCATGCATCAATCTCCGATCGCAGGCTTCGATGATCGCCTTGGATCATCGTCCATTTCTTTCGCATCACGACTGAATCATATTCTATTCTGTCGCTTTATTCATACATCTGCAGCTACTATTCTTTACCGATGATGTTCTCACCTCTGCTTTGGGCACTGATCACGGCCAGCGCTTTCGCAACCAGCGTTTTATCCGGCATCGTCGGCATGGCCGGCGGCATGGTGCTGATGTTCATCTTAATCTCCTTGCTGCCGGTCAGCAGTGCCATGATGCTGCATGCCGCGACCCAGCTTACCGCGAACGGCTCGCGCGCCTTCATTCTACGGGAGCACATTTTATGGGGTCTCTTGCCACTGTATCTGCTGGGTTCCGCCACGGCGATTGGCATCGCGACTTACCTCGTACTGATTCCAGAACCGGCATGGGTACTGCTCTTAATCGGCCTGTTTGCCTGGTCTGGCCAATGGAGCAAATCCCTACAAGGATTGAACATCACCAAACCTCTGACCACCATCGTCTGTGGATTCTCGGTGACATTCGCCCAACTCATCGCCGGCGCAGCCGGCCCGCTGCTTGATTTGTTCTACCTAAACAGCGGCCTTGGTCGGCAGAGCGTGGTGGCGAACAAAGCCCTAACGCAAACTATTGGACACACCCTGCGCATCGTCTACTACGGTCTGTTGATTCACGTACAGAGCGAGTTGGTATGGTGGATTTTTCCTTTGGTCATCGTGGCTGCCATCGCCGGGACACGGACAGGTGTGAGCATTTTGGCACGCTGGCACGATGTCGGCTTTCAAGAGATCAGCCGCAAAATTATTCTAGCCATCGCCACTGTCTGTATCATCCGCGGCACCTATCTGCTTTTACCTGCAAACCTGTTACCCATAAATAACGTTCTGGGCTGGTAATCCTCGACGGTATTATTCTACCTTGCACCACCGCATTTGGCCGTTAACTGTGAGGCACTGCTCAAAACAGTTTCAAACCCATGCTACGTCGTTGCGACAATGGCAGGAACCAATTAACCTTCTGCGCCGCGAATTTCTCGTTGGGGCTAACCAGAAGGATCAGTGACGGGATGAATACCCCCAATGTGTTGGTCGCCTTGCAAGCCAGCGGGAAATGCAGTCGGGTTTGGAATATCGCAAATGAAATCGCTGAATTCCGCCGCGCCCAGCTCCATGTCATCAAACTCACTCGCAGGAATCCGTCTACTACGACTAAGGCGCACACGGCAAAGCTCCACGCTGAACCTCACGCGAATCAGCCTGCCTGGCCCGACGCAGTCGCTGATCGGACGGCGGCTGTCGCGGTGAACGAGGCGCTTGAGCCGATCGTCAACAGGGCTAAAGCAATCAACGCAGAATTGGTGATTGTCGGAGCAAAACGGCGCAGAGGGCTGCACCGATTGTTTCGTTCCACACCCCATCGCGTCTGTGATTCGATTCCCTGCCCTATGCTGGCGGTACGCAGCCACGGATCGGCTGACGGTTATCGACGCATTAGCATCGCCATGGATCCGTCGCATTCTCCGATGAACCTAACAAAGACGGCGTTACGCTTCGCAAAACTGGCGATTAAGACGAAAGTCGTCGTCGTCACCCCGCCACCTTTGCGCACAGTCCCAAATTTAGAAAGCCTTAGCGGCTTAGACTGGTCCTCGATGGAGGACGTCGTGCGGTTCAAGAGGCAGGTTCGATCCGAAGCGGCCGACGCGCTACGACACGTTGGGCTGCACCCCAAGATATTGGAAGTGCGCACCGGCGACGCTTTTCATGAAATTGTGTCAAGCGCAAGAAAGATGCGCGCGGACTTGATAATCCTCAATCTCGGTAAGCGAAAGTCGCAGAAGACTTGGCTATTGAGATCAACGGTTCGTAGACTGTTAAACCGCATGCCTTGTGACGTACTTGTGTGTCGAGACGAGTGATGGTCTTTTCCTCGAACCAGCTAGCCTAGGCTGCCAATGGCAATATCAGGCGTGAATTCTCCTACCTGAATACGCCATTGGCTGTTAACTGACTCACAAAACCGCAACGCCCACCGCAGTTCACCTTGCCCCTATTTTGTGCGCTGACTACCTTGGGTTTTCAAGAGATTTTCGGTTGTCATTGAGGAGAACATTCATGCCACACATCAAACCAGCAACCGTTCTGATTATTGCAGTCGTGGCTCTCATTGTTGGCGCCGTTCTTATCGCAGCGGGCCTAGCCTTTATCAGTGCCATGTTGACCTAACGCTCTTTACCCGAGAAAGCTTATGAGCAAGAAACTCAACAATGATCCCATTGTCGTGGCGCTGGAACCCAACGAAGAAGGAAAGCATGTTTTTGCGGCAGCGAGCCGTATCGCGGCGTCTCAACATCGAGCCTTACATCCGATCAACGTCGTGCGACCGGCCATCACTATTTACGCCGATCTAAACTTCAGCCCGTTGACGGAAACAGCGCTTGATTGGCAACGAGAACTGTTGCGCGAGAACCGCGCCTATCTTGAACGGATTTCTGAGATGGCCGCTGATCACGTAGCGAATCTAACCGTCATTGAGGGAAATCCGATCTACGAAATCAGCAACGTCATTGAAAAAAACAGCGCGAGTCTGGCAGTCATGGGGGTTCACAATCGCAAGGGCTTCAAGCGATTGTTGGGATCAACCACCCATGGCGTCCTCAATTCAACCGACTGCGATTTACTGGCAGTTCATCCTGACGGCAAAAGCGACGAGCACTTACGCGTTCTCATCGCCGTAGACACTTCAGACCTGTTGGATCAAGTTGTAACCAAGGCCGCCCGCTATTGCAAAAACGCAGAGCGCATCGATGTTATTTCGGTGGTCGTTCCCTTAACTCACGTATTCCCATCACCAGAGGCGGCCATTGGATTACAGCCCTCGTTTGCTGTCTTGACCGATGACATCAAACAGCACACCAACACCAAAATCGCCGAGGCGGTCGACGCCGCTGGACTGTCGAATTACACCATAGACATCCGCATGGGAGACCCTCGCGATGAGATCGTGGCCGCTGCAAAAGAAAATAAGACAGACCTCATCGTAATGGGCAGCAGTAACCGAGGAGCCATCAACCGCCTGTTGGTGGGGTCAACCGCCCGCGGTGTTCTTGATCACACACCATGCGACGTCTTAGTCTGCCGCGACCATCAATAACAACCTCAGATCTAAGATCTTCGCATCAAGCTCTCATCTCAGGCGCTGGATGCAGGGCTCTCGCGGTTAGGCCCTAAAATCGACCTTAGACCGGGGCAACCACGAACAGCAGATCACCGACGTTGACTTGCTGACCGTTACTCATGTTCACGCGAGTGACTCGGTAACGCCTGCTGGGATCGTAGATATCTCCTTCGGCATTAAAGTCTTTTAACGCTAACGGGTTAAAGATCTTCATTGCTTCCAGCTGACACATGGTGTGATTGAGATCAATCACATCGCCCACGCTCACGTACTCGGGCTCTGATGGTGATGGCGTGGCATAAAAAATCGCCGTCGCCGGGGCGAGAACTTTCAGTTCATCGCTACCATCGATGAGTAGGCTTTCGCGATCAATGCCGCTACCTGCGCTACCACTGCTATCGTCAATCTCAGCAATCAACTTTTCTATGTCGATCCGCTGGAGCAGTTGCGGCAAGTAGTCTGTGTCGTACTTGCCCTTGCGGAACACATCGTCCGCCAGCACAAGGCGCAGCAGTGGAATGTTGGTGCAAATACCGGAAATGGTCACCCGGTTCAAATAATCGATCAGTTTGTCCGCCGCCGCATTACGGTTCTTAGCGTGCACGATAATCTGCGCGACCATGCTGTCGTAATACGGTGAGATGAACTTACCCGGGCCCACGGTCGTAATGATTTCCACGCCCTCTTCTTCAGGGAAAATGCACTCCTGCACTTCACCAGGGTGAGGCCGGAAAGCCAAGGAACCATCCGCCTGCTGCAGGATGCGCTCGGCATTGACCCTGGCCTCAATCGAATACCCATTAGACTTCACTTTCAGGTCTGCAATGGACTCGCCAGAGGCAATGCGGAACTGCTCGGCGACTATGTCGATGCCCGAGGTCCACTCCGTCACCGGATGTTCGACCTGCAAACGAGTATTCATTTCCATGAAATAAACGGCGTCGGACTTGAGGTCGTAAATAAATTCTACGGTACCCGCGCCCACGTAACCGACCTCGTTCGCGATATCTGCGGTCGAGCGCGTTACGGTATCCAGCAGTTTTTTCGGGAGCATGGTCGAGCCAGACTCTTCTATTACCTTCTGCTTGTCGCGTTGTACGCTGCAGTCGCGAATACCCAGCACGTGCGTATTGCCGTGGGTATCGCGTAACAGCTGGGCTTCAATATGACGCAGCGAGGTCACGTATTTCTCTAGATAGACATCGCCATTGCCAAAGGCGCTGCGCGCTTCCACACCCACACGGTAAAACAGCTGCTCGAATTCCTCAGGGCCATTAACCAACTGGATACCCTTACCACCGCCGCCGTGGACCGCCTTGATCAGGATTGGATAGCCAATTTCCTGGGCCACCACAGCCGCTTTCTCAACATCTGTCATGATGCCGTGACTGCCGGGTACCACCGGCACGTTTAGGCGAATCGAAGTGTTGATCGCGTTGGATTTATTACCCATCGTTTCCATGCTTTGCACGGGAGGCCCGATGAAGTTGATGCCGCGATTGCGCACCATGTCGGCAAAATCAGAGTTTTCAGACAAGAAACCAATGCCCGGATGCAGGCTGTCTACGCCCTGCATCTGGGCTACGTTGAGTACACTCTTGGCATTGAGATAACTTTCATCCGGCGTGTTACCGCCAATACAGACCAGCGTGTCTTGCTCGCGCAGTTGTTCCGCCGCCATAGACTCCATGTCCGGATCACTCTGCACCAGTACCACATCGATATCTTGCTGCTGGGCAATACGGATTAACTTCGCTGCGGTACAGCCGCGCGCGTGAATCAGCACCTTTTTCACTGGCCGAATCAAATCTTCCGGCGCAAAGACTTCACGCTGGGCCACCACAATCGGTCGCTGATCCGCCAATCCGCCGTTCAGCACTCGCTCAACCACATCTTCCACAGACTCTTGTGAGGAAGGAATCGAAGCATCTACTTGCTGCAACTGTTCATCCAATGAAGGATAAAACGGGTGTTGCACCAAGCCTTGCATCGAACCTGCCGTGGTCGACAAGTAATTTGCCAATATCGACTTCAGCGGCAGATTAGATGAAACAACAATTTGGCCGGCAAAGGGCATGCTCGTGCCCGAGAAATAATAGGTCTGAACCAGCGGATGCGTGACAAAACTGGCCTGAGCACCACCAGTGCAATCACCGTAGCCGAATACGATCACGGGCAAATCGTGGTCACGCACAAATCGCGTAATACGATCGTTTACTGCCGCCATGGAAAACAGTGCCCCCGCGCCTTCCTTGGTTTGCATGCCACCGGAAGAGATAAAACACACCACCGGCAACCCTTGCTCCGCGCACTCCACCAACAGACGAATCACTTTCTCCGCACTGGCCATATCAAAGGCGCCGGCTTGGAACTGAACGTTGGAAATCACGACCCCCACTCGGGTTTTGGATTCATTCTTGAAGTCCGCGATTCCGGTTACAACACCGCAGGGCGGGAGATTTTTATTCAATGCCCCTTCAATGGACAATCGAAAACCGGGAAAGGAACACGGGTCGGAACTGAGCAAATCGTCGTATCGGCTTTCCCAATTATCAAAATATCGATCGACGATGTCTTGATAGGTAAACGTCGTGGTCGCTTTAACGTCGCGCAGAACCCGCTGGATCTGTAGGTCGTTATAGGCCATGTCCAGCCGGTTCCAGAAATCCTTACGTCGACCGATGTTGCGCGGTGCAATCTTGCCTTGATAGGCCTTTCCGTCAGACTGCGCGACAACATAGCTCTGCAGCAATGTGGTGAACAGATACGTGACCACCACGAACAAGGCGTCGGACAAATGGGTAAAGCTAAGCTTTTTCCACTCGCCAACGGTTTGAAAAAATTCCTCGCTCTTAGGCATCTTGGAAACACGCTGATACCAATCAAAAAGCTGCGTTTGATGGACACCTAAATCATCTTCCGGCGCAGCCGCTGACAGGGAGGCCTGCAAGAACTCGCCGAGAGAAGATTCTGACAGCGACTGGGATGCTTGCGCTTCTTGGGCGACACTTTCGAGGCGCGCCAACGCTTGATCATAAACCCCATCAAACAGCAGTAAGTTTTCGCATTCACGAACAAAGTCCTGTCGTAAGTCTTCGTGAAGCAACACGTCCAATACATTCATATCCGCAATCGCGACGGGCACGGTGCGTTCTACTAAAGCGGGAATGAACTCGGGCAGCGCATCTGACAAATAGGCTCTATTGGCCTGAATATCCGTGGCGCCCTCAGCACCGTCTAAACGAGGACCGGTAATCATCATATTCAGCTCTGCCATGAGCTGCTTGGCCACATAGCTTTCTGAGGCATTGTCCTCGCTGAGTAACTTTCGGCCTTGATAGGAAAAATGCTGTCGCAGCACCATCAACAGTTCTTCGTTACCGCGGATGGCCTTCAGTAAATCACGCGATGACGCCACGGATTCAACCTGAAGAATTTGCCGCGTATCGGTTACATCCTGAAGATAGTCCCTAAGGGCGGCTAGGTTTCCAGCGGCTTCCCGCTTCCAGCGATTATACAAAAAGGCGCCAAATGCCGAGATTACTGTGTTACGCGCATTCTCGTAATTTTGCTTGGGCTCCCCAAAAATCATTTGGGCGATACGACCACGCTCGTCGTTAACGGCTTGGCGCTTGTCCAGATAGTTGCGCCACGCCTTGGCCAGGCCGTCGTCGTAGACAACCTTGTCCGGGTCCTGAAGCCAATATAAAAAGGTTTGACGGCGTTCGCGATCCGCCCGAATGTGCAGTTCGCCTGACGGCATCTCTTGTGTCGCCAAGCGTCCATATTGCTTGGTGCTGGTTGCCTTGATCCGCTTGCGAACCCGCAGGTAGCGCAGGTACCGATAGGCAATACCAAAAACATTTAGGTACTCGGTGGGGTTTTTGGAGCCGCTGAAGTCCATTGGGCTGGACAGCTTGGGCTTAACGCCCTCGGTCTGATCCTTCAGGTACCGCAGCAGGCTTTGACGATAGTGGTCAAGAATGTAGGGATTTTCGGCAACAAACTCTGCGGTCTGGCTTTCAATATTCGTCAGACTGCCGACGATAGCGGACCGCAGGTTTTCAATTTTCTCAGGCGAATCCGACGGGCTGTAGTCAACGATGGCGTCGATATTGCCCTGGGCATGCAGCTCTGGCGCGGAGACCCCCACGTATTTGGCGCATTCTTGCCACGACAGATTCAAGCGCCGAGCGATACTCGCCAATCCGGCAGGCTGGATGGTGCTAAACACCCCATCACGTAACGACAGAATCAGGTTACTGGCCGCCAGCGGAATGGCACCGCCCGAGTAGCCGACGCCAAAAATAATACCCACATTGGGCACATGGACATTGCTCATGGCGGTGATCAGCCGAGAGATACTGTGCGCCTGATTGTTTGCGTTAGCTTCTTCTCCTGCATCGGCGCCAGGGGTGTCCATAAAGGTCACAATGGGTAATACGCGCGCGGAGCAGTGCTCGGCAAATTCCACCGCCATCAGGTGGTGCTGGGGCATCCAGCTGCCAAGCTCCGTCGAGCGATCTTGCGCGATGAAGCCTATCTGACGGCTCAATCCAGCACCGAAGTCCATTTCCAAAATGGCTTGGTAATAAGGGCCGCTGCTTTTTTCCTCGAGCATGCGCCCGAGCTGACGGACGATTTCCGGCGCGGATTTGCGGCCTTGAGCCTCTGCTGGCGCGATTACCTGCTCGACGTAGGCGTCAATATCGAGCGAAGCGATACTGTCGTTAAGCTGGTTAACTTCGCGCTGAGAGAGTAAACCCGGAGCCGGCTTCTG